>OHVW01000837.1_pt1 | contig 8905 bp, 9 predicted proteins | sample 1579601 | NCBI WGS metagenome assembly OHVW01 (sample SAMEA3882549, study PRJEB24775) | human gut metagenome | biome: human-associated habitat; feature: intestine environment; material: feces | place: Netherlands | collected 2009/2010 | reverse complement strand
TGATAATCAAATATAACAGTTATTAAATTTCCTAAAATATGTGAAATATCAACTGGAATTTTTGCATAGAATTTGACAGTTAGAAGAAATAGGTCTATAATAATTATATTGACGCGGGATGGAGCAGTCTGGAAGCTCGTCGGGCTCATAACCCGAAGGTCGCAAGTTCAAATCTTGCTCCCGCAACTCGAAGGGCATTATTGCAGAGATCAGAGAATCCTGTGGTAGTGTCTTTTTTGTTTAAAAACATAGTGGTTGTACAAAGAAAAGATACATATTATAATGCAGATAGAGAGAAGGAACTGGGCAGCATTTTGATGAAAGAAGCAATCCTGACAGCAAAAATAAAACATAAAAAAGTGTAACATAAAAAAATAACGCGAGGAGGCCTGTAACATGAACGAGATAGAGCGCTTTAAAGAACTGGTGGGAAATTCGGATAATATTGTGTTTTTTGGCGGTGCGGGAGTATCGACCGAGAGCGGTATCCCGGATTTTAGAAGCGTAGACGGTCTGTATAACCAGAAATATGATTATCCGCCGGAAACGATCTTAAGCCATTCCTTCTATTTGTATCATACGGAGGAATTTTACCGTTTTTATCGCGATAAAATGCTGGCACTGGATGCCGAGCCGAATATGGCACATAAAAAATTAGCAGAGTTAGAGCAGAAAGGCAAACTGAAAGCCGTCATCACACAGAACATTGACGGACTGCACCAGAAAGCCGGAAGCAAAGAAGTCTTAGAGCTGCATGGAAGTGTACATAGAAATTATTGTCAGAAATGTCATAAGCTCTATGATGCAAGATATATTCTCGAATCAGAAGGCATACCGACCTGCGAGTGCGGTGGTAAGATTAAGCCGGATGTGGTACTTTATGAAGAGGGATTAGACAGCAGGACGTTGCAAAAATCCATTGAATACATCAGCAATGCCGATATATTGATTATCGGCGGTACATCCTTAGCCGTTTATCCGGCGGCAGGACTGATTGATTATTACAGGGGCAACAAGCTGGTTTTGATCAATAAAAGTGCAACGCCGATGGACAGCCGGGCGGATCTCATCATCCATGAGAGTATAGGAAAAGTATTTGGCGCATTGTAGTCCGACCAGAAAAATCAGGAGAAACTATGAATCAATATCAATATGAAGTGGGAGATATCGTAAAACTGAAAAAACAGCATCCGTGTGGAAGCCATGAATGGGAAATCCTAAGAGTAGGCGCAGATTTCCGGCTTAAATGCACAGGCTGCGGACATCAGATCATGATAGCAAGAAAACAGGTAGAGAAAAACACGAAAGGACTTACGAAAAAGTCCTAAAAAACCACGAAAAATGGGAAAATGCCAAAAAATGCTTGAAAGTTGGAAAAACCCATGCTAAAATATATCTTCGTGATATATTATCAAATTCCTTGCTCCTTGTGAGACAGGGGGCCAGAGACCAAAAGGAGGTAAAAGCAACATGAACAAATATGAATTAGCACTCGTTGTGAACGCAAAAATCGAAGACGATGCCAGAGCAGCAGTCGTAGAGAAAGCAAAAGACTATATTACACGTCTTGGCGGCACGATCACAAACGTTGATGAGTGGGGTAAGAAAAGATTAGCTTACGAAATTCAGAAGATGAGAGAAGGATTTTACTATTTCATCCAGTTTGATGCAAACGCAGATGTTCCTGCTCAGTTAGAGGAAAACGTTCGTATCATGGACAACGTTCTTCGTTTCTTATGCGTTAGAGCAGACGAGGCATAAATAGAAAAGAGGAAATCGCATGAATAAGGTAATACTTATGGGCCGACTGACCAGAGATCCGGAGATCCGTTATTCTCAGGGAGAACAGTCAACAGCCGTAGCAAGATATACAATTGCAGTAGATCGAAGATTCAGACGTGACGGAGACCAGCAGACAGCAGATTTTATCAACTGTGTTGCATTTGGACGTCAGGGAGAATTTGCAGAAAAATATTTCCGTAAAGGGATTAAGATAGCAATAACCGGACGTATTCAGACCGGAAGCTACACAAACAAAGACGGACAGAGAGTATATACAACCGATGTCGTAGTCGAAGAACAGGAATTTGCAGAGAGCAAGTCTGCAAGCGAGAGCAATGCAGGATTTGCACCGGCTGAGAGACCTGCACCAAGCAGTGCGGCAGGAGACGGCTTTATGAATATTCCGGATGGAATTGACGAAGAATTACCATTTAACTAGAATTATAGGAGGTAAATATCATGGCTTACAATAAAGCAGAGAGAAGCGGCGACGCTCCGGCAAGAAGAAGAGCACCGCATAGAAGAAAAAAAGTCTGTGTTTTCTGTGGAAAAGACAATGTAATTGATTACAAAGATGTAAATAAATTAAAAAGATATGTTTCTGAGAGAGGAAAAATCCTTCCAAGAAGAATCACAGGAAACTGTGCAAAACATCAGAGAGCTCTTACAGTAGCAATCAAGAGAGCCCGTCACGTTGCATTAATGCCATATGTAACAGACTAATTGTAAAAATAAAAACAACATTTAGTATTCTAAAAACCCTCGCACCCAATCCGTTGTGGTGCGGGGGTTTTGCTTGTCCCAAGATGCAAAAAATGCTTTAAATATAGGGGTTTTAATGCTATACTTATATAGATTGTACCCACCTATAAGGAGTGGTATGACATCACAAAGGAGACATTATGAAACGTAATATTAAATTAAAAGGCCGTCTGCGGAACTATATGTACTGGCCGATGATATTGACGATATTATTAGCTGTATTCAACGTACCGGTGTATATGATCAATACAAAATCCGGCTGCGTGGTTACAGTATTTACCGTGATATATTTCATCGTTGTGTGCCTGTCCTATAATTATAACAAGCCGGTGCTTGTCAATGAGCTGATCAGTTTTGCGACACAGTACGGCAGCGCGCAGAAAAAGCTGTTAGAGGAATTTGAGATTCCCTACGCGCTTTTAGACCATGACGGCAAGATCCTGTGGCTCAATCAGAACTTCAGCGAGGTAACAGGAAAAGACAAGACCTATCACAAGACCATCAACGGAATCTTTCCGGCACTGACAAAAGAACTGATCCAGAAAGAGGATGACGTGCAGGATGTCTATGTGACCATGGATGAGAAGAATTTCCGCATCCATTTAAAAAAGATTTATTTTGACAGCATGGCACCGGAGAGTGCGATCGTCTCATTAGAGCAGAGCGAGGATTTTTTGACAGCACTCTATATTTTTGATGAGACAAAGCTGCAGCAGTATATCCGGGAAAATGAGGAGCAGAAGTTAGTAGCATCCTTAGTCTATATTGACAACTATGACGAGGTTTTAGACAGTATAGAGGATGTCAAACGTTCACTATTGATCGCATTGATAGACCGGAAGATCAACAAATATTTTTCACCTGCAGATGCATTGGTGCGAAAGATAGAAAAAGATAAATACTTTGTGGTATTCCAGCACAAATATTTAGAGGAATTAGAAAAAGATAAGTTCAGCCTGATCGAAGATGTTAAGACGGTCAAAGTAGGAAACGAAATGGCGGTAACGCTCAGTATCGGAATCGGATACAACGCGGGAACCTATAACCAGAATGCGGAGTATGCAAGAGCGGCGATCGACCTTGCACTCGGACGAGGCGGCGATCAGGTGGTCATCAAAGAGCGTGACCAGATCACCTACTATGGTGGAAAATCCCAGAAGGTAGAGAAGAACACCAGAGTAAAAGCCAGAGTAAAGGCAGAAGCGCTCCGGGAGCTGATCGAGGGCAGGGAACGTGTCCTGATCATGGGACACCGTATAGCCGATGTCGATTCCTTTGGAGCTGCAGTCGGAATCTATTGTGCAGCAAGAGTTCTTGGAAAGCCGGCACATATTGTCATAGATGAGGTTACCTCCTCCTTACGCCCGATCAAGGAGTGTTTTACCAAAGAGAATGGTTATCCGGAAGACTTATGTATTACCAGTGAAACGGCATTACATAAGGTAGACAGCCGGACGCTGGTCATGGTTGTGGACACAAACCGTCCAAATTACACGGAATGTCCGGAGCTGCTGACGAAGACAAAGTCGATCGTAGTGTTTGACCATCACAGACAGACCAGTGATGTGGTAGAAAATCCAATTTTATCCTATATCGAGCCATATGCATCCTCTACCTGTGAGATGATCGCAGAGGTATTGCAGTATTTTACGGAAAATATCAAGTTAGAGCCCAGTGAGGCAGACTGCATCTATGCAGGAATCCTCATTGATACCAATAACTTCATGACAAAGACAGGTGTGCGTACTTTTGAGGCAGCAGCATATTTAAGACGTTGTGGTGCGGAAGTAACCCGCGTACGCAAAATGCTCAGAAACGATATGGATGCCTACAAAGCAAGGGCAGAAGCAGTCCGTCATGCGGAAGTTTACAGAGGACAGTTTGCAATTTCCGTATGTCCGGCAGATAAGATAGAGAGCCCGACCATTGTCGGAGCGCAGGCAGCAAATGAGCTGTTAAACATTATCGGGATCAAAGCATCCTTTGTATTGACACCTTATCAGGGCAAGATCTATGTAAGTTCCCGTTCCATAGATGAGATCAACGTGCAGTTGATCATGGAGCGGCTTGGCGGCGGCGGACATCTGAATGTTGCCGGAGCACAGCTTACCGATTGCACTGTGGAGGAGGCAAAACAGAAGATACAGAATACATTAGACGAAATGTTAGAGGAAGGAGACATTGAATAATGAAGATTATTTTATTACAGGATGTAAAAACATTAGGAAAAAAAGGAGATGTCGTAGAAGTCAGTGCGGGTTATGCACGGAACATGATTCTTCCGAAAAAATTAGGAGTAGAGGCAACCGCAAAGAATCTGAATGATCTCAAATTACAGAATCAGCATGCAGATAAAGTGGCACAGGAGAACTTAGAAAAAGCACAGGAGCTTGCAAAAGACCTTGAAGGCAAAGTAGTAGAAGTAAAGATTAAGACCGGAGAGGGTGGAAAAATCTTTGGTTCCGTATCCACCAAAGAGATTGCGGCCGCAGCAAAAGAACAGATTGGTTTTACACTGGATAAGAAAAAAATGCAGTTAGAAGAGCCGATTCGTTCCCTGGGTTACCATGATGTACCGATCAGACTTCATACGAAGGTAACAGGAACACTGCGTGTAAAAGTAACGGAAGAGTAAAAGAGGAGAATTCTGATGGAAGAATCCGTAATCAAGCGGGTAATGCCAAACAGCCTAGAGGCAGAACAGTCTGTCATCGGTTCCATGATCATGGACAGAGAAGCAGTCATGGCGGCATCCGAGATTTTAACAACAGAAGATTTTTACCACAAGTAGTATGGAATACTCTTTGAAGCGATGTTAGAGCTGTTTAATGACGGACAGCCGGTAGATTTAGTTACTCTGCAGAACCGTTTAAAGGAGAAAAATGTACCGCCGGAAGTCAGCAGTTTAGAGTATGTGGGAAACATCGTGGCATCAGTACCAACTTCTGCAAATATCAAATATTATGCAAATATCGTAAAAGAAAAGGCACTCTTACGGGAACTGATCCGCACGACCGAAGGTATCGAAAATGCAGCATATGCACAAAAAGACCCGGTGGAGGACATCCTTGCTGATACGGAAAAGAGCATTTTTACACTCTTACAGAACCAGGGTGGCGGAGACTATGTTCCGATCAAAGATGTTGTATTAAATGCCTTAGAAAAGATTCAGTTAGCGGCAAAAACAAAGGGAAATGTGACCGGAATCCCGACTGGCTTTATCGATTTAGATTATAAGATGTCGGGACTACAGCCGTCAGACCTGATCTTAGTCGCAGCAAGACCTTCCATGGGAAAAACGGCATTTGTCCTAAATATTGCACAGTATGTTGCTTTTCACGAAGATGAGTGTACCGCGATCTTTAGTCTTGAGATGTCAAAAGAGCAGTTAGTAAACCGTCTCTTTGCCTTAGAATCGCATGTGGATGCACAGCTGCTCCGTTCCGGAAATTTAGCGGACTCCGACTGGGAGAAACTGATCGAAGGAGCGGGGACGATAGGAAAATCCAAGTTGATCATAGATGATACGCCCGGAATTTCCATATCGGAGCTTCGCAGCAAGTGCAGAAAGTATAAATTAGAACATGATCTGAAACTGATCATCATCGACTACTTACAGTTGATGTCCGGTTCCGGCAGAGGTTCCGATTCCAGACAGCAGGAAATATCCGATATTTCACGTTCCTTAAAATCACTTGCAAGAGAGCTGAATGTTCCGGTGATCGCACTGTCACAGCTCAGCCGTGCCGTAGAACAGAGACCGGAGCACCGTCCGATGCTTTCAGATCTGCGTGAGTCAGGAGCAATCGAGCAGGATGCCGATGTGGTAATGTTCATCTATCGTGATGACTATTATAACAAGGACAGCGACATGAAGGGAATTGCAGAGATCAATATCGCAAAGCAGAGAAACGGCCCGATCGGAACCGTAAATCTCGTATGGCTGCCGCAATACACCAAATTTGCAAACATGGAAAAACAGTAGAAAAAGACGAATCATGCAGATGCAGACGGAAAACCGCCTGTATCTGTTTTTTTGTGTCATATTTTCACGATGAAAAATTCTTGTAAACGTTCTAGGCTCTGATATAATAGAATAAGATATTGGATATGCACTGTACATTCCATCGGACAAGCCGGGACACATACTGATATCTTAGGAAAATTGCATAGGAGGTATAGAGAGTTTGGAAAAAGTACGTTACACAATTTCGGATGCTGCACAGATGATGGATGTAGAATCACATGCGTTACGTTACTGGGAAGAAGAACTGGATTTAAGCGTCCCAAGAAATGAACAGGGACACCGGTATTATACCAAAGAGAACATTGAGCAATTTCAAAAGATAAAAGACTTAAAGGAAAAAGGTTACCAGCTAAAAGCCATTAAGATGCTCTTACACGAAGAGCAGCCGCTTTTAGAGACAGAACCTCAACCGAAGGAAAAACCACAGGTTCCGGCGGCAACAGCACAGCCTCAGATGGCACAGGTCACACAGATCACAAAGCAACGTGTACAGAGTAGTAAGACCGGGGCAGACGAAAAGATGGAACAGTTTCAGAATCTGATGACAGGAATTGTAAAAAGAGCAATTGAGGAGAACAATCAGGCACTGGGACTTGCAGTGGGAGAGCAGGTAGGAGAACGCGTCCTAAAAGAAATGAATTACTTAGCAAGAGAGCAGGAAGAGCAGGCGGAGGAGCGGTATCGCAGACTGGATGAAGCCATTCGTCAGCATCATAAGTCTAAGAAACTTTTTCATAAAAAATCAAAGGATAAGGCAGTCCTGCCAAAGACAACACAACTGACATAACAGACGTTCCTTAGAACGGAGAAGAAGCTGCACACGAGCAATCGTATGCAGCTTCAAGTATGTATGGTATCAAATTATTACTTATCTCCGATTCTGTTCTGGGCAATCTCATCTACAACACCCGGTTCAGCGAGGATGTTAATCATGGAATCACTGATTTCATCAATTTCATTTGATGCGATCTTACGAAGAATACGGCGTACAACTTTGCCGGAGCGGTTCTTAGGCATTTCTCTTACAAACTGAATCTTGCCCGGAACTGCGATAGGTCCGATATCGGAACGGACAACTGCTTTTAATTCCTTGCGGATATCTTCTTCGCTTTCTTTAGAATTTTTATCTAAAATAACAAATGCATATAAATCTTCACCTTTTACCTTATGTGGATAACCAACAACAGCGGCTTCCACAATTGCCGGATGAGAAAGTAAGGCATCTTCAATCTCTACGGTACCAAGACGGTGACCGGAGATGTTTACAACGTCATCAATACGTCCGGTGATCCAGAAATATCCATCTACATCTTTGTATGCACCGTCACCGGTAAAGAAGTATCCCGGCTGCTGTGTATAATATCCATTCTGATGGCGTTCCGGCTCACCGTAAAGTGTACGCATGATTCCCGGCCATGCGGATGCTAAGCAAAGCTCACCTTTTTCATTGACATCTGCTTCAACAGCAGGTTCATCTCCTGAGGTTCTGCTGCGGAGAACTACCGGTTTTACACCGAAGAATGGAAGTGCTGCACTTCCCGGCTTAGAACCAAAAGCTCCCGGAATGGTAGAAATTAAAACACCGCCTGCCTCTGTCTGCCACCAGGTATCAACGATAGGACAACGGTCGTGTCCAACGTAGTGGCTGTACCAATGCCATGCCTCCGGGTTGATCGGTTCACCTACGGAACCTAAAAGACGCAGAGTGGAGAGATCATGTTTTTCAATCCACTGAATATCCTGATTCATCAAAGCACGGATTACAGTAGGTGCTGTATAGAAAATAGTAACTTTAAATTTATCAATAATATGCCAGAAACGGTCAGGTTCCGGATAAGTTGGAACAGATTCATACATCACAGTGGTTGCTCCATTTAAAAGCGGACCGTATACAATGTAGGAATGTCCGGTGATCCAGCCGATATCTGCGGTACAGAAGAAAATATCATCTTCCTTATAGTCAAAGATATACTTGAAGGTTGTATAAGTATAAACCATGTAGCCTGCGGTGGTATGCAGAGTTCCTTTCGGACTTCCGGTGGAACCGGAGGTATACATAATGAAGAGAGGATCTTCGGCATCCATTTTTTCTGCCGGACAGTAATCAGAAATTTCATCCAGCATCAGTTCTTTAGAAAGAGCAGTGTCTCTATAGGTAATATAAGGAACTTCAAAGTCTACCATGCGGTCTACAACTTCTGCGTCGTGGCCATGTCCAACTTCTATCTGGACGTCACCAAGGATCGTCTGTACTGCACCAACGGCGCAGCCCGCCGCGCAGCACAGACCACCATGTACAAGATCCTCGTCGCTCTGGACAAGATCATCGCCCCC
>OHVW01000836.1_pt1 | contig 8911 bp, 10 predicted proteins | sample 1579601 | NCBI WGS metagenome assembly OHVW01 (sample SAMEA3882549, study PRJEB24775) | human gut metagenome | biome: human-associated habitat; feature: intestine environment; material: feces | place: Netherlands | collected 2009/2010 | reverse complement strand
TTCTGTTTCTTTCTACATTCACTGCACTGTCCGTAGAACTTTAATTCGTGGTCTAACACATGAAATCCCGTTGTCTCTTCGATCTTATCTTCCAGATTTTCCAGAAGATCATCCTTGAACGGAATGATCTTTCCACATGTTCTGCATATCAGGTGATGATGATGATGTCTTTCTTCTCCATCGAAGAATTCTCCGATCTCATAACGTGCACATCCATCATCAAGATTGATACGATCCACCAATTGCATTTCCAGTAACAGCTGCACTGTCCGGTAAATTGTTGCCAGCCCAATTTCCGGATAATCTTCTCTTACTAATTCATAAATATCTTCTGCAGTCAGATGCTTATCACGATGATCTGCAAGGACCTCCAGTACCAGTATACGCTGGTTGGTAACTTTCAACCCCTTTTCTCTCAGCATTTCTTTAAACTTCTCTTTACTGATAGACATTCCAAACTACCTTTCAATCTCTACATCTTCAAGTAGTTCTTCAAATACTTTCAGAACAGCAGAAAGCTCTACATCATCTTCTACGATCTCGTATACACTCTCTGACTGGTTCTCTCCTGATGTGTCTTTCAAAATCAGACATTCTGCATCATCATCTTCCGAATCTGTCACCAGAATATAAGACACCCCACCAACTTTTGTCTGTTCAAGTACATAAAAATCTACTTCTTCATTCATCTCTTCGGACATGAATTTAATCTTTTCCATCTATAATCCACCTCTTAATCCAGGGGCGTATGCGCAAGTGAATCCAGATATCCCTGCAATATAAAAACAGCCGCAATCTTATCAATATACTTCTTGCGGTCTTCACGCCTCACCTTATTCTCTATCAAAGTCCGCTCAGCTTCTACCGTGGTCAGACGCTCGTCCCACATAACGACCTCAAGGCCGGTCCGTCTTTTTAACATCTCACCAAATGCCATTGATTTTTCCGCACGATCTCCAATATCATTATTCATATGCTTCGGAAGTCCGAGAACAATCTTCGTAACCTGATACTCTTCAATCAGTGCTTCGATACGCGCACAGGTCTTTCTGAGCTTGTTCTCGTCCTTTCTGCATATTGTCTCTACTCCCTGAGCAGTAATTCCCAACGGATCACTGACCGCAACGCCTACCGTCTTAGATCCATAGTCCAGTCCCATGATTCTCATAGTCATTATTCCCACTCATTATGCTCGATATACGTCTTGAGCATCTCTTCTACCAGTTCATCTCTTTCCATCTTCATAATCAGACTTCTGGCTCCGTTATGGCTTGTGATGTAGGTCGGATCTCCGGACATAATATAACCTACGATCTGGTTTACCGGGTTATATCCCTTTTCACTTAATGCCTTATATACAATCTCCAGAATGTCCTTTGCGCTGATCTGTGGTCCACTTTCTACCTGGAAAAACTGGGTATTTGTCATATTTTTCATATAATCACGTCCTCCAAAAATATTTCAATTTTATTCTACATGATTAAATCTCAAATTTCAATGCAATATTTGTAATTGGTTTCTCTTTTCAATTTCTACATTTACAAGCTGATTAATAAGATTATTCGGATTTTTTACACCAATTTTCACATATTCCTTTGTGTGCCCGATCTGAAGTTCCTCTCCATCACGCACGATTTTCTCCTCGATCAGGACCTCCTGTGTGGTTCCAAGCAGTCTTTCTTCATAAACTGCCTGCTTCTTACGGTTCAGTTCCAGAAGTTCGGTGCTTCTTGCGGCCTTGATCTGATCCGGCACCTGGTCTTTCATAGCCGCTGCCTTTGTTCCTTCTCTTCTGGAATATTTAAAAATATGTGTTTCATAAAAATCTACTTTATCTACAAATGCCTTCGACTCTGCAAACTCTTCTTCCGTCTCTCCCGGAAAACCGACGATCACGTCCGTTGTAAGTGCCGGGTTGTCGAAATATTTGCGGAGCAGCTGACATTTCTCATAATACTCTTCTGCTGTGTATCTGCGGTTCATGCGCTTCAATGTTGCGTTGCATCCGCTCTGCAATGACAGATGGAAATGCGGACACATCTTCGGAAGTTTTGCGATCGTCTGTGCAAATTCTTCCGTAATAATTCTCGGCTCCAGTGATCCAAGACGGATTCTTTCGATTCCTTCCACTTCATGGATCGCCAGAATCAGTGACAACAGGTTGTCGTCACAGTCGATTCCGTACGAACTCAGATGGATTCCGGTCAGTACCACTTCTTTATATCCATTGGCCGACAGTGTCTTCACTTCATCCAGCACACTGTCACGGCTTCTGCTTCTTACCCTTCCTCTTGCGAACGGAATGATGCAGTAAGAGCAGAACTGGTTGCATCCGTCCTGCACCTTGATATAAGCTCTTGTGTGTTCCGCCGCCGTACTTAAATGCAGATCTTCATACACTTTTTCATGATTGATATCCAGAATCTCCTGATAGGTCTCTGTTTCCTTTTCCTGTTCGTCTGATGTTTCCCGCTGACCATCCTGATTCTTTTCTTTTTCATAATTTTCCAGGATTTCAACAATATTCTGCTTCTTATTATTACCAACGACAATATCAATACCTTCCGGGATATCATCTTTCTTAGCCTGTACATAGCAGCCGCAGGCAACAACAATAGAATCCGGGTTCATCTTTCTTGCTTTATGAAGCATCTGTCTGGACTTCCGGTCCGCCATATTCGTTACGGTACAGGTATTAATGATATAGACATCCGCACCTTCCTGGAACGGCACGATCTCATATCCATGCTTTTCCAGCAGTTCCTGCATGGCTTCCGTCTCATATGCATTTACTTTGCATCCGAGATTATGCAATGCTACTTTCTTCATATATCTGTTCCTTTCTTTTTAAAACGTTATTTTAACACATTGTTGTAACATCTAACGAAAATCTTCTGAATTCTTTGGCAATTTGTTCCTTGACTTTTCTTCGTCTGACTCTTAATATATCTATAGAACAAGAAATGAATCAAGGAGGGTATTCCAATGAAAACAGTAAAGATTTCTTTAAATTCAATCGACAAAGTAAAATCATTCGTAAACGACATCACAAAATTTGATTATGACTTTGATCTTGTATCTGGAAGATATGTCATTGATGCAAAATCAATCATGGGAATCTTCAGCTTAGATCTTTCTAAACCGATCGATCTGAACATCCACGCTGATGACAACGTAGAAGAGATCATGGAAATGTTAAAACCATATCTTTGTGACTAATCAGTAATAAAAGTAAATGATTTACTTAGAAAAAGGGCTGACCTGTTTAAGGGTTCAGCCCTCTTTTTTACTCCATTTATTTTACTCCATTTATTTTACTTCAATGATCTCAACGGTCTCAATCGCCTGTTTCATCAGCTCATCGATCTTCTCATTCAGATTCTCTTCCGAACGGCGGATCACATCAATATTCGGCTTGGTTACCGGATGTTTTGCCACGAAGATCGTACAGCAGTCTTCGAACGGCTGGATCGAGGTCTCATAAGTATCGATTTTTTCTGATACATCCACGATCTCCTGCTTGTCGAATCCGATCAGTGGACGGTATACAGGCATCGTACATACATCGTTTGTTGCTGCAAGGCTCTGCATGGTCTGGCTTGCCACCTGTCCGATACTTTCCCCTGTGATCATACCTAAGCAGCCATCCTCTTTTGCAAAATGTTCTGCGATACGCATCATGTATCTTCTCATAATGATCGTCAGCTCATCATGCGGGCATTGATCGTAGATATAAAGCTGGATATCCGTAAAGTTGACTACATGCAGCTTGATCGGTCCGGAATATTTTGCCACTTTCTTTGCAAGATCCACAACTTTTTGTTTTGCACGTTCGCTTGTATACGGCGGCGCATGGAAGTAAGTAGCCTCAAGGCTTACTCCACGTTTGGATACCATGTATCCTGCAACCGGGCTGTCGATACCGCCGGATAACAGAAGCATCGCCGAACCATTGGTTCCGACCGGCATTCCGCCTGCTCCCGGGATGATCTGTGAATATACGTAGATCTCATTCCTGACTTCTACGTTCACCATAACATCCGGATGATGTACATCTACTTTGATTCCGCTTTCCGGGAATGCGTACAGGATCGCTTCTCCAAGGTCACGGCTGATCTCCATAGAGTTCAGCGGATAAGACTTTTTGGCACGTCTGGACTCTACTTTAAATGTAAAGTTCTTATCTGGATACATCTCATCCATATATGCGACAACATCTTTTTTCAGTTCCTCGAATCCTTTGTCCTCCATACGGACAACCGGACAGATTCCGACCAGACCGAATACTTTCTTCAGATGTTCCACAGTCTCATCGTAATCATAATCTCCTTCACAGTCTACATAGATTCTTGCCTGTGATTTGTGTACATCGAACTGTCCATCTACATCTTTTAATGCATAACGCACCTGGCGCACCAGTGCGTCTTCGAACAGATGACGGTTCTTTCCCTTAATTCCAATCTCTCCATATTTTAATAAAAATGTATGAAATCTCATCTTCTGATTCCTTTCCTGATCTCTTTCTCTTTTATCTGTAACTTTCTAATGTCTGGTATATCTTCTAAGCATCGGTACTATATTATATAGTGCATCGAGCGTATAGTCAATCTCTTCCAGTGTAGTAAATTCTGACATACTAAACCGAAGCGTCGCATCCAGAAACTCCTGTTTTGCCCCGATTCCTTTTAACACACCGCTGATCTGCGGATGGTTGGACGCACATGCCGATCCGGATGACACATAGATTCCTTTATCTTCCAGCGCATGTAATAGCACTTCACTTCTGATCCCTGCGATTCCTACACTGATAATATGCGGTGCCGACGTCTCATCGTATAAACCATGGATCGTTGTATTCTCGATCTTTTCCACGCCTTCGATGAAATGCTGTTTTAACGCCCGCATCTTCTCCACTTTTTCATCGAGGTTATCGTAAATCGTCTTTGCAGCCAGGGAAAGTCCTGCGATTCCCGGTACATTTTCCGTTCCGGAACGCATGTCATGCTGCTGACCGCCGCCGTAGACGATCGGGCGGATCTTTACATTTTCACCGATGTATAATGCACCCACGCCCTTCGGTCCGTGGATCTTGTGACCGCTGATGGAGCACATATCTACCTTCAGTTTCTTCGGGTAGATCTTATATTTTCCAAATCCCTGTACCGCATCGACATGGAATAAAATGTCTTTATTATATGCCTTTACGATACTTGCCGCTTCCTGAATCGGCTGTACGGAACCCACTTCGTTGTTCACATACATGATCGATACCAGGATCGTATCTTCACACAGCGCTTCTTTCAACGCATCCAGACGGATTCTTCCGTACTGGTCTACCGGAAGATAGGTCACACGGAATCCTTCTTCTTCCTCAAGAAAACGCATGGTGTTGATGATTGCCGGGTGCTCGATGGATGATGTGATCAGGTGGTTGCCTGCACGCTTATTCGCTCTTGCCGCGCCGATCAGTGCCATATTGTCACTCTCCGTACCGCCGGAAGTAAAATACACTTCCTTTTCCTGTACCTTCCAGAGTCTGGCAAATGTTTCTTTTGCTTCTTTTATATATTTTTCTGCTTCCACACCTTTGTTATGCATAGAAGACGGATTGCCATAGTCTTCACACATGACCTTCTGCACCAGTTCCCCGACGCTTCGGTATGCCATGGTAGTCGCCGAATTATCCAGATATACTTCCTTCATTTCTTCACTTCCTGTACTCTTCATTCTTAGTATTAGATTATGTTTCTACCCTTCCAGATGGAACATCAGAACCGAAAGCATCGTAAGTCCTGCAGTCTCTGTCCGAAGGATTCTCTTGCCAAGTGTCACCGGATTTGCCCCGGTTTTCATGGCAAGTGCTACTTCTTCTTCCTCAAAGCCGCCTTCCGGTCCGATAAAGATGCCGACCGACTGCCCCGGTCTGATCCCTGCGATGATCTGCTTCGTCTCTTCCATCCCTTTTGCCAGTTCGTATGGGATCAGGACAACGTCCAGTTCTTCTGCCTGCTTTAATGCCTGCGCATAAGTGCATACTTCTCCCACCTCAGGAATAATACCTCGTCCTGCCTGCTTCGCCGCACTGACCGCGATCTGCTGCCAGCGTTCGATCTTCTTCTTCGCCTTCTTCGCATCCAGCTTGACCACGGCTCGCTTTGTCGCCACCGGGATTACCTGATATGCGCCGAGTTCTACCGACTTCTGCACGATCAGTTCCATCTTGTCCTGCTTTGGAAGTCCTTGGAACAGATAGATCTTTGATGCAAGCTCGCTCTCGTCCTGCTTTTTCTCCAGTATCTTAAGCACTGCCATATCTGCTTCATAGGATTCCACTGCACACAGGTACTGACTGCCTTCTCCGTCATTTACCGTAAGTTCTTCACCGGTCTTCATGCGGAGTACATTCTTCATATGATTGACGTCGCCGCCCTCTACGTAGATCTTTTCTTCCTTCACCTGCTCCGGTGACACAAAAAAATGTTGCATATCGAATCCTCTAATTCTTTCTTGCCGTTACAGATACCCATTCGCCCTGATGGTTCACTTCCAGAACTTCGAGGCCTGCTTTCTTCACAGCTTCTACGACCACTTCTTCTTTATCTTCGATGATTCCGCTTGTGATATAGATACCGCCCTTTTTCAACTGGTGGATGATCACAGGTGTCAGCGGTACCAGTACATCTGCCAGGATATTTGCTGCTACGATATCGTATTTCTCATAACCGACCTTATCCTGTACTTCTTTATCATCAATGATATTACCGATCATGACTTCATACTGGTCTCTGCTGATTCCGTTGTTGTCCATATTCTCATAGGTTGCATCGATCGCACACGGATCCAGGTCTGTTCCTACCGAATGCTTTGCGCCGAACTTTAACGCCAGCATTCCAAGGATTCCGCTTCCACATCCAACGTCTAAGATCTCTGTATCTTCTGTCACATATTTCTTAAGCTGGCGGATGCAGAGCTGTGTGGTCTCATGCATACCGGTTCCGAATGCTGTGCCCGGATCGATATGGATCACCATCTTGTCGCTGTCTTTGGCCTCTACATTCTCCCATGAAGGAATGACAAGAATGTCATCAATATAGAACTGATGGAAATACTGCTTCCAGTTATTTACCCAGTCTACATCTTCTGTCTGGGACTCCTCGATCGTACAGTCTCCCACATTCAGATAACTTCTCATCTCTTCTAATTCCTGTCTGACCTTCAGTAACATCTCATGCTTGTCTACTTCTTCATCCAGATAGAATGTCAGGTATGCACATCCGTCATCTTCCGGCATATCCGGCAGGATGTCTACGAACATCTGCTCTTTGTCAGACTGTGTAAGCGGGATCTTATCTTCGATCTGCACTCCTTCGATTCCAAGATCAGCAAGCATGCTGCTGACGATATCTTCTGCCTCTGTTGTTGTCTTCAGACGAAACTGATTCCATTTCATATATATTTCTCCTTTATCTCATCTTGTTTAAGACCTCCCCGGGTCTTATATCATCTTCGTTTACATTCATTGCTTATTTTAACACCTGTTGTCTTTAAAGTAAATGTACTTCTTTCGCTAAAACAATGTTAAGAAAATAACGATTCTTGTTCATACCGTGTTAAGATCCATCCGTTTCTCTTTATCTTCTTACCAAAAGTCCATACAATGTACCCGGAAGCAAAATTCCACATCATATATAACATCAATATATAAAAACATTGACAAGGAGGACTTTGACTTATGAATATTGGCATTTTAATTCTTATGATCGTCGGTGGGGGTGTCGGAATTCTATCATCACTATATATTGCGTTCAGCTTTCCGGCCATGATTATCTGGAAAATTTATCGCAAAATCCGTCATGGATATAAACTTACATACTAATCATCTATTTTATGGCAGTGTTCAGATCCTGTTCTACTTCATTTAGTTCTGACAGGATCTCCTCCTGCTGTTTGTCAAATAACAGTTTCTTATTATACTGATAATACTTATCACAGTCATTTTCCTTTAAGAACTGAATACTATAATAGTTCGTGTTAAGTTCTGTAACAAAAGAAACCATCTCCTGACTGTCCCCAAATGCATCTTCCATAAATTCAAATGCATGTTCCAATGCGGAAAGCGTACGTTCTGTCAGTTCTTCTCTCTCTGCCACTTCATTTCCAAACACCTCTTTTATACGTTCAAATGCTGCCTCTCCTTCCAGATGTTCTTCTTTTGCAAGCTGTTCGTAAGATTCCAGTTTATCCAGCACCTGTTTTCTTACATGCTCGTCCTGCTTTGTCATCTGTTCTTCTTTCCGTAATTTTTCATATTGCTCTCTGGCTTCACAGACGACAAGATCCATTTGCAGATTGGATTTATACAACTTCAGATATTCATATATCATTGTAACCAGTCTGTCTTTTAGGAAATATTCTTTGAAGCAGCTTCCCAGACGGCCGATCAACATATTTACAACACTGAACCTCTCATCAAATGCTGCATATCGAAGTCTCTCCAGCGTATCCCTGGTATAGACACCTTCAATAATCTTCTCAAGACCATAATCTTTTTTATACTTATGATACAGTTCCAGATAATTGGCGAAATCTTTTGCGATCTTCCAGTGCTGGATATACTGATGTACAACCTCTCTGTCCGCTTTCTTTCCAAGCTTTTCATAAGTCTTCAGAAGCTGTGACAGATCTTCCCAGCCTCTGGCTGTTGCAAAGACCTTTCCATCTACCGTCGTCTCCATCCGGTAAAAATAGTCTCTCCTGATCTCAAGATATGCCAGAATCGCCGGATGAATATCTGCCTGGTATGCATATTCTTTCCATACATTGAGATCTGGTTCAATATCGATTCGTTTTACGCGGTCCAGAGTGACAATATCAAATCCTCTGGCAGATTTATTGTATTCAACAGGATTTC
>OHVW01000819.1_pt1 | contig 9095 bp, 10 predicted proteins | sample 1579601 | NCBI WGS metagenome assembly OHVW01 (sample SAMEA3882549, study PRJEB24775) | human gut metagenome | biome: human-associated habitat; feature: intestine environment; material: feces | place: Netherlands | collected 2009/2010 | reverse complement strand
GACAGATTCCACTGTTCGCATAATGCTGTCATTTCTGACTGTTGACAGATTCCACTGTTCGCCTGCTACTGTTATGTCTGACTTTTGGCAGATTCCGGAAATATCTCGTCCAAGAAACGCGACGGATCAGTTTCATGATGATCGTCTCATTCTGTGAAGAAGTATACAGAATACCTATCTCACTTTTCAGCTTCGCCACATCTTCGATGATCTCATAAGTCTGTGTCTCCCGCAGTGTAAAATCATATTTTCTCGCATCAAATTTACGGATCACATCTACAAATGCATTGACCGCAAAAGAATAATGCTGGCAGGATACGGAAAATCTCGGGTTCCGTTCATTTACATTCAGATACCTCTCCTGCATGAGGCCGACCTGATCCAGAATCTGTCTTGCATAGGCGAGAAATTCATCTCCCTCTGCGGTGATCGTCACCCCTTTATTCGTCCGGTGAAAAATCGTCACCTGCATCTCCTGCTCCAGTTCCCGAATCGCATTGGTAAGACTCGGCTGGGAAATGAATAGCTCTTTTGCCGCCTCACTTATCGTCCCCTTCTCCGCAACCATGGTAATATACCTTAACTGCTGTAATGTCATAAATTCTTCCTCCCTACAGCATATAGATCAGTGCGTTACAGATACATGCCGCAATATTACTTCCGCCTTTTCTCCCCCTCGCTACAATATACGGGGTATCTTCCAGTGTCAGGATCAGTTCTTTGGACTGTACCACATTTACAAAGCCGACCGGTACACCGATCACGAGCTCCGGACGGATTCTTCCGTCTTTGATCAGTTCATACAGGTGAATTAGTGCTGTCGGTGCATTTCCGATGGCAAAGATCAGTTTTTCGTTCAGTTCACACGCCTTTTTCATACTGGCAACAGCTCTTGTGGTTCCATTCTTCTTTGCCGCCTGTGCCACATCTTCATCTGACATGAAGCAGTATACCTGACCGCCGTACTGTGCCAGTCTCTTTTTGTTAATTCCGGAACGCCCCATCTGTGTATCGGTTACGATGGAAGCACCGCCTCTGATCGCTTCGAGTGCTTTCTCCACCGCATGCTCGGAATACACCAGATTCTTCGCATAATCAAAATCCGCACTGGTATGTATGCAGCGCTTTGTAATTGGTGCCTGAATCTCAGGAAGCACGATGCCTTCCTGCTCCAGTTCTTCCGTAATGATCTCAAAGCTGCGCTTTTCGATCTCTGTCGGAAGAACATTTTCTATCTCTATTTTAGTATGTGCCGCGTGATTATTTTTCTGTATATTCAACGTTTTCTTCCTTTCTCTTCATAGTCCGTCATAGCCCACATCTCATCTTTTCTAACTACAAAACTTGCCATCGGCAACTTCTCTTGCATACTTTGGTATCTACAGCTCCTTACGAATACATAGTAATCCCGAAAAATTATTTCTGCATTCCCATGATCTGATAGATTGCCTTCATGTCCAGATGTTTTCTGAGTGTATCTGCCAGAAGATCATACTGGCTTTCTTTGAATGCTTTCAGGTCTACACCTTCCACTTCTTCCATTGAAAGTCCTTTCTTTTCTGCCAGGGATTTTACGATCTCCGATACAATTTTCTCCTTATCAAAAATGCCGTGGATGTATGTTCCGTATACATTTCCATGCGAGATTCCGTCTGTACTGTTCTCTATTCTGTTTTCCGGCTCCATATCCGGAATCTGTCTGTCCTTTTTCTTCACCGTATCGTGAATCTGATTCATCGGACATCCTTCCAGAAGTTCGGTCTTTCCCATATGGATCTCGTATCCTTCAAACTTCAGATTCTCAAGTGCTTTCAGATTCCCCTCCACATGAAGGAGTGTTCCATTCACCCTTGTTCTGGTCTTTTCTGTGGTAAATGTAGTCGTTACCGGCAAAAGGCCGAGTCCTTTCATACTGCCGCCATCTTCCACGCCTTCCGGATCACTGAGCGACTGCCCCAGCATCTGGTAGCCGCCGCAGATTCCCCAGACCACACAGCCGCCGGCATGCGCCTTTAGAATCTTCGCTTCCATTCCGCTCTGTCTTAACCATTTCAGATCTCCCATCGTATTTTTTGTTCCCGGAAGGATAATCATATCAGGATTTCTAAGTTCTCTTGGATTCTTTACATAACGCAGATTCACTCCCGGAGCATTTTCCAACAGCATGAAATCCGTAAAGTTCGAAATTCTCGGTGTCCGGATGACTGCGATATCCACCAGACCGATCCTTTCTTCTGCACCTTTTCCACCCTTTGTCATGTTAAAACGCTCTGTCAGACTGTCTTCATCTTCAATCTCGACCTGCATATACGGTGTAACTCCGACTACCGGAATGCCGCCTCTTTCTTCCAACATAACAATACCGGGATCCAGGATTGTCTTATCCCCGCGGAATTTGTTGATGACCAGTCCCTTTACACGTTCTTTCTCATCATCTTCCAGGAGCATAAGCGTCCCCAGAAGCTGGGCAAATACTCCTCCGCGGTCAATATCTCCGACCAGAAGCACCGGCGCATCTACCATCTTCGCCAGCCCCATATTTACAATATCATCTTTCTTCAGGTTGATCTCTGCCGGACTTCCCGCTCCTTCGATCACAATGATGTCATTCTCTTCTTCTAATTTGTGAAATGCTTTCATAATGTCCGGTATGAGCTGCTTTTTATAAGCAAAATATTCTCTTGCACTCATATTCTTCAAGACTTCACCATTTACGATCACCTGTGATCCTACATCGTTGGTCGGCTTTAACAGGATCGGATTCATCTCTACCTGCGGCGCCACGCCTGCTGCCTCTGCCTGCACAACCTGTGCACGTCCCATCTCCAGTCCATCCTCTGTAATAAAGGAATTCAGTGCCATATTCTGGGATTTGAACGGAGCCACCCGGTATCCGTCCTGTTTGAATATTCTGCAAAGTCCCGCACACAGAAGACTCTTTCCTGCGTTGGACATTGTCCCCTGTATCATAATTTTTCCAGCCATGTTATCAACCTTTCATTCTCTTCTTCAGATCTTATTGCAATCCGGTAATGCCCTTCTGTCAGTCCTTCATAGTTACTGCAGTCCCGGATCAACAGTCCGCTTTTCAGTGCCTTCTCATACAGTCCTGCTTTTCCTTTAAAAAATATATAGTTTGCTTCCGATCCCCATACATTCAGACCAAGCTTTCTCATCCGCTCTGTCATCCAGAACTTTTCTTTTTTTATATATTCTCTCGTTCTCTTTAAATATGCTTCGCAATCAACAAGTGCTGCCACACCTGCTTCCTGTGCCGTTACCGACACATTCCACGGCTGGAGCATTGCCCTCATTCGTTTCCTAAGAGCTGCATTCTCACACAATGCATATCCAAGTCTTACACCCGGCATACAGAATATTTTCGTAAATGCTTTGATAATGACCACATTCGGATACTGTGTCAGATACTCCCGGCATTCATATCTTTCTGGTTCTTCCAGAAACTCTATAAAACACTCATCCAGGACCAGTATCGTACCGCATTTATTACACCTGTTCATCACACGGATCAGCAGTTCTTTTTCCGTTGTCTGTCCGGTCGGATTATTGGGATTGCACAGAAATATCATATCTGTATCTTCCGTAATCTGTTCCAGTATATCCTCCTGTATCCGGAAATCCTGTTCTTCTTTTAATCTGTAATATTGTACCTCTGCTCCAACTGTGCCAAGTGCCCGCTCATACTCGGAAAAAGCTGGTGCCGTCACCAGTGCTTTTTTCGGTCTCACTGCCATTACGACAGCAAAAAAAAGCTCTGCAGCACCATTGCCGCAGAGTATCTTTTCTTTTTCTATTCTCTCAAAATCACTGATCGACTCCCGAAGTCTGTCGCATCTGACATCCGGATAATACATGATCCTGTCTGCACTTTCCTGTACGCTCTTTCGTACCGCTTCGGGAACTCCCAGCGGGTTACTGTTTACAGAATAATCTGTAACAGATGGATTCCGGTAAATGTCTCCACCGTGAACTGTCTCTTTTGGTTCTGCCAACGTTCCTTCACCTGTGCGGATAAACCGCTCTCTCTGCTATTTTGCTACAACCATCTTACTCACTTTGCAGAAAATAGTCAACCGGAATCTTATACCTGAATTCTTGTTGCCGCATCGCTGCTCATTGCGATCCGCTTCTCACCACTCCTGATGATCAGGTCTCTTCCGGAATTCTGAATGACTGTGATCTCACTGCCTTCATCAATCTTGCATTTTCGGATCTTATCCAGAACTTCCGGGATGCCGAACATCCACTTGATGGTGTAGCTTTTTCCAGCCGCCGCCTTTGACAATGCCTGCATAACTAACACCTTCTTTACCTCTTTTTTATATTGTAAGTTGCACTGACTATGTTAGTCAACAGGAACATTGTTTGCACAATTCTAACTTTTTATTCATAATTTGCAGATAATATTATTTGTTTTTTGATTTTTATTATCAATATCATCTACAGAACCAGAATCCGGAGGATGATTCCAAGTATCAAACCAAGCATTGCCGTCCCATATAACAGCTTATGCGATCTCCGGATATCCAGTAGTTCCATCTCCCGGACCGGATCTCCGATCGTCGGCTTCTTATGCAGCTTTCCAAAATACCACGCATCTCCTGCAAGCTGCACATCCAGCGCCCCCGCCATGACTGCTTCTGTCTGTGCCGAGTTCGGACTTTTATGATTAAAGCGGTCTCTTCGGAAGATACGTGCTGCATTCTTTCCATCCATTCCGGTCAGATATGCAGCCAGGATCATCAACACTGCCGATACCCTTGCCGGAATGAAATTCACCACATCGTCTAACTTCGCTGCTGCCGTTCCAAACCACTGATACTTGTCATTCTTATATCCAACCATCGAATCCATCGTATTGATCGCTTTGTATGTAAATCCCAGAACAGCTCCGCCGATCAGCATATAAAATAACGGTGCGATCACACCATCCGATGTATTCTCTGCCACCGTCTCTACGGCCGCCTTGGTCACACCTTCTTCCGTCAGATTCTGTGTATCTCTTCCGACGATCATGGACACGGCCTTTCTCCCGGCCTCCAGGCCCTTGTCTTTCAGTGCTATGTAGACCCTGTCACTTTCTACTTTCAGGGATTTCGTTGCAAGGATCTGATAACACCAGAAGCTTTCCAGTGCAAGTCCAAGCTGCCAGAAATACTTATATGCAACCGATAAGATCACCGCCGGAACTCCTGTACTGACCGTCACAACCACCAGCACCAGAATCCCTCCACCGATGCGTTCCCCTGTCTTATTCGCCGGCAGACAGTTTCTGATAATTCTTTCGGTTCCCGATATCAGATGCCCGATCAGCCTCACCGGATGATACAGCCATCTTGGATCCCCGAAGACCAGATCCAGAACAAAGCCCGCCACGATCGCGATCGTCATATATGTCATTCTCTGAAATTCTAAGTTCATATCCTTCTCCATTCTTTATCTGATAATCATAATAACTTCCTGCTGGTGTCCCGTCTTCCTTTACTGCATACCGTTCCATGATACTCATGATTGTTCCGCCATGTGCCACAACCGCAATCGTCTCCCGGTCATGTGCCTGCGCATCCCGTACGACTTCCCGGAACCCTTCTAGTGTCCGCCGGATGAACGCTTCCCTGCTTTCCCCTTCCGGAAATGGCAGCTTTCCACCACTGTCTATCCATGCCTGATACTCCGAGCAGCCGGAAAGTTCGATATAATTATGATTTTCAAACAGGCCAAAATCACACTCCCGTAACTTTTCATTACAGCTATATGCTCCTGCTTTCATCATCTCCGGATAAATGATCTCTGCCGTCTGCACGCACCGCTTCATCGGACTTACATAGACATATGTAACCTCAGGATACATTCCTTTTCTCTCTTCCAAAAGCTGTATTCCTTCCAGACATAAAGATTCATCCGTCGTTCCGATATAGCGTTTTTCTTTATTTCCTTTCGTCATAGAATGACGTATCAGATAAATCCTCATACTTCCTTTATCACCTGTCCGATTCCGCACATCACACGGTATACTTTCTCCGAATATGCCGCAAGGCGCGTGCACACTCTTCCGGTCTGCTCTCTGTATTCCCGTTCCATCCGGTCAACCGGCACGATCCCGTATCCGATCTCATCTGTGATCAGGATCAGTTCCGGATTCTTCCGAATCAGTTCTTCTGCAAGATCATCTATCGGTTCTCCTTCCTTTATCTTTCTTTCGATATACTGATGGAAATGATATATCCCTTCGCAGCTATATAGTTCTTCTTCCGTACATACCGCACCGTCTGCCCATGTGACATCTGGGTAGATTTTCTTTGCGAATGCAAGTTTTCCCTGATATGCGCCGCCTATTATCATGATCATGACTTCTTTTCCTTCCTCCAATCCTGTATTTTCATCTTTCTGTTATTTTCTACTATTTCTCTGCTGTTTTCTTTCTGCCACTTGTTTTCTCCATTCTTTCCACACTTTTATCCAGCCTGTTCATCATTTGATGATTCCGCTTTTTACTACGATATCCACTACTACCACGACAAGCGCCATCACAAGTTCACATACCTGCAGGAAATATCCACACAGATCCCCGGTCACACCGCCGAAATTCTTCATCGCCATCCGGTAATAATATCCATATACCACGCCTGCCGAGATCACACATCCGATTCCGCAGATCCCTCCGGTCAGTGGAATCAGGAAACACAGTACAATCAGATAAATGCCCAATACCATTCTTGTAATTCTGGTCGATGCACTTTCCGAAAAATCTGCCACCATACCTTTCTTCCTTGCCTGTGGAAATGTAACTACAGACAGTCCACTCAATGTTCTCGATAACATGAAGCTATATGCGATCACTTCCATACTCCGTACACTCAGACAAGAATACACGCCAATATACATCAGAAAATAGACGGTACATGAAATGATAGCAAATGCTCCTGCGTGGGAATCTTTCAGTATTTCCAGACGACGCTCTTTCGTCTGCCAGGAACTCAGCGCATCCTGTGTATCCAGAAATCCGTCCAGATGAATTCCTCCCGTAATAAATACCGGGATCAGGATCAGAAATATTACAAAAAATAAGGAATAATTTCCTCCTCCATTCCCATCAAACCATTTTGAAAACCGAAACACTCCATAAGACAAAAGTCCGATCACTGCACCGATCCATGGAAAAAAACACATTGCATACGATTTATTTTCATCTGTCCATTCGCTGCGCGGCATCGGAATCCTGCTGTACATAGAAAACGCAATTTTGAAACTATTCCATATTCTTTTTATACTCTTCATACTTCTTTTGCTCCTTACGAATGCATACCGGAATTCCATACACAACTTCCGTTACTATATCTGCAAGCTCTGCAAGACTTTGATTCACCATTCCGATGCATTCCCGATATTTTTCCGTCTCTTCGCTATAGCTGTTTATATCTGCGTTCACTTCATTTGTAACAATTACAAGACGTGTCGTAGAATTGCTCAGTCTGCGTACTCCTGCCAATACTTTTTCTTTTGTTTCTTTTAAATCATTCAATGTCCCATCTTCTCTGTAAAGCTCATTGGCCACCAGATTCGATATGCACTCCAGAAGGATTCCCTGATTCTTTGGTATCTCAAGTTCTGATAGATCTGTATATTTTTCCAATGTCCGGAATCCTTTTCCGGCTCTCAGCCTGTGATGTCTTTCAATCTTTTTCATCGTTTCTTCTGTGTATGGCTGCATGGTTGCAATATATATGTAAGTACCATCCTTCTTATTTCTGCCTGTCAGCCAGTTCTCCGCATACTCAGATTTACCGCTTCCGCTTCCGCCTGTCACCAGATGTATCATTCTTTCTCACCTAATTCTTTATAATCTTCGATGTCATTTTCTGAAAATGTACTCATCCGTCCATACACTTCTGCCGCAAGATCCAGCACCGGAAGATATGCCACAGCTCCGGTTCCCTCACCCAGGCACATATCTGCATGCAATGGTGCATCCATGTGTAACTCTTTCAGGATCTTTTGCATTCCAGGTTCTTTCGAGACATGTGACACAATCATCGCATCTTTGACCCACTCACAGATTCTGACGGCCGCAAGTGCCGCAACCGCTGAGATAAATCCATCAACTACAATCGGGATTCGATATACAGCACCTCCCAGATAGAGTCCGGTGATTCCCGCCAGATCGAATCCGCCTACTTTTGCCAGTACATCCACCGGATCATCCCATTTCGGACGATTGACCGCTATCGCCTTCTCGATCGCGTGTATTTTTCTTTCCAATCCTTCGTTCGTCAGTCCTGCTCCCCGTCCCGTTATCTCTGCCGGTTCGTCTCCCAGAAGTACGGAAGCCACAGCACTGCTGGTCGTCGTATTTCCGATTCCCATCTCTCCGGTAGCAATGATCTTATATCCGGCTTCCTTCTTTTCCTTCACCTGATGGATCCCGGTTAAGATTGCCTGTAACGCCTGCATTCTTGTCATAGCCGGACCTTTGGTCATATTTGCGGTTCCATTTGCCGTTTTATATCTTGGGACTTTTGTATCCGCTGCCATACCGATATCGATGGGAAAGATGTCTACACCGGCTTTTTTACACATGATCGCCGCACTGGTATTACATGTCAGAAAATTCTCTGCAACAATTGCAGTTACTTCCTGTCCGACCGGTATTGCACATACTTATATGGCAGCGGAAGGTCTGGAAAAAGCAGCAAAATCTCATAATTGTTCTATTAAAGTAGAAACAAGAGGATCCGGCGGTGCAAAAAATGTGCTGACACAGGCTGAAATTGATGAAGCTGACTGCATTATCGTGGCAGCAGATGCAAAGGTTCCTATGGAGCGCTTCAATGGAAAAAAGGTGATTGACCCGGCAAATCTGAAAGAGATCGATCCGACAGAGATTGCACTGCCGTTTGATGATGAAGAAAAAGCCGGTAAAGAAAAAGATGGTGAAGATAAGAATAGAAAAGCGCAGGGAACAGAGTGGAGTTCTGTGAAAAATGAATCAGTGAGAAAGAAAACTGCCGGCAGAGCAGGCAAAAAAACAGATACAGTGCAGAGATACCGTGATCTTTTAAAATTTGCGGTAATCA
>OHVW01000814.1_pt1 | contig 9153 bp, 7 predicted proteins | sample 1579601 | NCBI WGS metagenome assembly OHVW01 (sample SAMEA3882549, study PRJEB24775) | human gut metagenome | biome: human-associated habitat; feature: intestine environment; material: feces | place: Netherlands | collected 2009/2010 | reverse complement strand
GAAGTTCTGCCGCTGCTGGAAGCTCAGGAAGATTACAGTAATGATGCATTATTTGCACTTCTTAAAAAGTATGTTGATGAGAAGGGCGTGAAAGTAGGATATGTAATGTGGCCAATCCGTACTGCAGTTTCCGGAAAACAGAGCACGCCGGGTGGTGCAACAGAGATTATGGAAATTCTTGGAAAAGAAGAATCTGTAAAACGTATTAAAGACGGAATTGAATTATTAAGCAAGTAAGGGGATTCTATGAGTTTAAATCATGCTCAGACAGAGGCAGTCGCCCATAATAAAGGACCATGTATGGTCCTTGCCGGTCCCGGTTCAGGGAAAACTCTAACCATTGCAAAGAGAATAGAATATCTGATCATGAAGCATAAGGTAAGGCCAGAAGAAATTCTGGTCATTACCTTTACTAAGTATGCGGCTTGGGAGATGAAAAACAGGACCCGAAGTATATGTGGCCCTTCTTCTTATGCAGTAACATTCGGCACATTTCATGGAATATATTATGGAATTTTGAAATGGGCGTATCGCCTGAATCAGTCGAATCTTTTATCGGATGAAGAAAAGTACAGGATATTAAGAGAAATTTTACCCGGAATTGACTGGGATCAGGAACCGGAGGCAGATGAAGAAAAAGATTATCTGCAGGAACTGGCGATCGAGATAGGAAATGTAAAAAATAACTGTATGGATATTGAAGAATATGAGCCGGTGAAATATACGACAGAGAAATTCCGCAAACTGTACAGAACCTATGAGGAGACAAAAAAGAAATATCGTAAAATTGATTTTGAGGATATGCTGATACAGTGCAGAGATCTTTTTATGAAACGGCCGGATATCCTGAAAAAATGGCAGGAAAAATTTCAGTATATTCTTGTAGATGAATTTCAGGATGTGGCACAATATGATGTGGTACGGATGCTGGCGGCGCCTCAGGACAATCTGTTTGTGGTAGGGGATGATGATCAGTCAGTGTATGGATTCAGAGGGGCAAAGCCGGGAATCATGATGGAATTTATGAAGGATTATCCAAAGGCCAGACAGATCCTTCTGGATGTCAATTATCGCAGCAGCGGATATATTGTAAAAGGGGCTTTGCGTGTGATCGGAAATAATAAAATCCGGTTTGAAAAAAAGATAGAGGCATTCAGGAAACCAGATGAGACAGTTCATGTTCAGGAAGTAAAAGATCCGGTGCAGGAAGCGGAATATGTGTTGGAAAGGATTCGCGAATACCGGGAAAAAGGTGTATCGTATACGGAAATGGCTGTATTGTACAGGACAAATGTGGATGCAAGGGCAATGTCAGAACTGATGACGGAGTATCAGATCCCGTTTGTGATGAAAGAACATCTGAATAACATTTATGAGCATTTTATAGCACTTGATATGATCAGTTATCTCCGTTTGTCACAGGGAGAATATGACAGAAAATATTTTCTCCAGATTGCGAACCGGCCAAACCGCTATCTTACAAGAGAGAGTATGAAGACAGGAAATGTTTCTTATGAATCACTCCGGAGATATTACCGGGATAAAGACTGGATGGTTGACAGAATCGATCAGCTGGAATGGGACATGAAGATGATCTGTGACAAGACACCGTATGCAGCCATTCAATATATACGGAAACGCATGGGATATGATGAGTTCCTGAAGGAATATGCAGCATACAGAAAGATTTCTTCGGAAGATCTTTTTGCAGTGCTCGAAGAAATCTGGCAGAACTCCAAGGGGTATGGCACCATAAAAGAATGGTTTGAACATATTGAAAGTTATGGAAAAATGCTGAAAGAACAGAATAAGAAAAACGGAGAAAAAGAAGGGGTAAACCTGATGACAATGCATGCTGCAAAGGGACTTGAGTTTGATACCGTATTCGTGATTGAAGCAAATGAGGGAAGCTGCCCATACAAGAAAGCAACTACCGACGAAGAAATAGAAGAAGAACGCCGGCTTTTTTATGTGGCGATGACAAGAGCGAAGAGAAAGCTGGTTATCAGTTATGTAAAAGAAAAAAACGGGAAAGATCTTCTCCCTTCCCGTTTTGTATCCGAATTACTCCTCAATGTCTGATTCGTCGAATTCCTGAGAATCCATCCATTCATCAAATGCATCCGCTGCAATTTCATATTCTTCATCGTCTTCAATGTTGCCGAGGTCAGGTTCGCCGTCCTCGGTTTCATTATACTGATAAAGATAAACATCACCAGCTTCATTCGGCTCAAGATTTTCGTCCAGAGGCAGCAGGGCAATGTATTCCTTGCCTGCAGCTTCATATACTGTGAGGATTGCACATTCGATGACTTCGTCATTGTCAAGTGTAAGCTCTACTGTGGTGTAGCCTTCTGTTTCCTTTGTGTCGCTCATATCATAGTCTCCTTTACTAATTTTAAAACTTATCTTAACTTTAACAAAGAAAGCGATAAAAAGCAAGATGATAGTAGTCAAACAGACAAAAATGTTGTAGAATGTAGCTGTATGTAACGCAATAATAAGGAGGAATAACAACATGATGAAGAAGAGAATGTTAGGAGTGATCGCAGTATTACTCGTATGCATTTTCGCATTATCCGCATGCAAAAAGGAAGCAGGAAAACCAGTGGATAATGCAGTCAGTGAGGATACAACAGATGATTCGGAGGATACAGATCAGACAGATGATGCAGGAAAGTACAAATTTGGCTTTTCTGTAATTGATATGCAGAATCCGTATTTTATAACACTTGAAGAGGCCGTACAGCAGGTCGTGGATAAAGAAGAGTGCACAATGGTAGTAAAAGACCCGTCATCGAATGCGGATACGCAGGCGGAGCAGATACAGGAGATGATCGATGAGGGGATTAATGCAATCTTTCTTTGCCCGGTAGACTGGGAAAAGATTACTCCGTCATTACAGGCTTTGCAAGAGGCTGGTGTGAAGATCATCAATATAGATTCACAGGTGAAAGATACAGACTATATAGATGCCTATGTCGGTTCTAATAACAGCGAAGCGGGTAAGCTCTGTGGTAATGACCTGATTGAAAAGTATCCGGATGGCGGGACAGTGGCGATTCTGGAGGCAACAAAGCAGAATTCGATCAAAGCGGAAAAAGGATTTGAAGTCGTAGCAAGAGAAGATACCAACGGAACGTTCGACAGTGCACTGGAAGCTGCAAAAAAGATTCTGAATGAACAGCCGGATATTACTGCGATTATGTGTGGAAATGATCAGATGGCCGTGGCAGCTAAGACTGCATTGAATCTTGCTGGAAATGATCAGACGGTTGTATACAGTATAGACGGCTCTCCGGATATAAAAAAAGAATTAAAAAAGGCAGATGGTCAGATTGCAGGAACCGTTGCACAGTCGCCGGTCAACATCGGAAAGAAAGCGGTTGATATTGCATTGGATATTCTGGAGGGGAAAGATTTTGAAAAAGAGACATCCGTAGATGTATTTATGATCAATAAAGAGAATGTTGAAATGTATGGCGCAGATGGATGGCAATAGGCGTCAGCAGACAATGGGAAGGAAATAATATGAGAGAGGTTCAGGAATATCCGTTACCGCTGGGGGTTCAGATCAGTGAGAACAAAATAAATTTTTCGATTGCAGTTCCGACAGAGAAAAAATGTCAGCTGTTAATATATCGTGCAGGAAGAAAACGACTGTACAGACAATTTGAGATGGAGACGGCAGTGGGAGAAGTACGCTGTATTGCACTTACGGATATCGAACCGGCAGAGTATGAGTATAATTATTTGATTGATGGTGAGGTTGTTGTGGATCCTTATGTGCAGGCGCTGGCTGGAAGAGAGCATTGGGGTGTAAAAAAAGAGACCGCCAGACATGAAATCAGAGGCCGTTTTCTGTCACAGGAGTATGACTGGGAGGGAGACCACACTTTACAGATCCCTTATCATCAGGTAATTGCCTACAGTCTGCATGTAAGGGGATTTACAAGACATGCTTCGTCGAAGGTAAAGTCGAAAGGAACGTTTCAGGGGATTATAGAAAAGATAGATTATCTTACAGATCTTGGAATTAATCAGATCCATTGTATGCCGGTGTATGAATTTGAGGAATGCCAGACATATAGAAATTACTGGGGATATGGAGAAGGGTTCTATTTTGCTCCTAAGAGTGCATATTCTTCGGATGGTGATGGGGCCAGAGGACTTAAGGATATGGTCAAAGCATGCCATAAAGCCGGAATAGAGGTTGTGCTTGAAATGCCGTTCTGTACAGGTGCAGATAAGATGATGATGCTGGAATGCCTGCGGTATTATGTGATGGAATATCATATAGATGGTTTTATACTGAACCCATTGGTCATTCCGATAGAAAGTGTTCATGCAGATCCGGTTTTGAAAAAAACAAAGATAATGGAACACGAACTGGGATTCCAGACAGTGATGCGTCGTTTCCTTAAAGGCGATGAAGGCATGATTCCGGATGTGATTTACTGGCTTAAGCATCATTCAGAGAAACAGGGAATATTTAATTGTATTACAGATCAGAACGGTTTTACTTTAAATGATCTTGTATCCTATGACTCAAAACACAATGAGGAAAATGGAGAAAAGAATCAGGACGGACCGGATTATAATTACAGCTGGAACTGTGGGGCGGAAGGGCCAAGCAGGAAAAAAGCTGTTACAGAACTTCGAAAACATCAGATTTATAATGCGTTTTTCCTGTTACTTCTTTCACAAGGAACACCATGTATACTGGCAGGAGATGAATTCGGTAACACCCAAAAGGGCAATAATAATGTTTACTGCCAGGACAATTCTGTCGGATGGACGGACTGGCGGGGGCTGGAAAAGAAAAAGGCGTTACATGATTTTGTTAAAAAACTGATTTTATTTAGAAAAGAGCATGATCTTCTGACACCCGAGAGGGAACTTCAGGGGATTGATCTGAGTTGCTGTGGCGTTCCTGATGTATCGTATCATGGCGAGGAAGCTTGGCAGGTGCCGAAAGAAGTATCAAGCAGACAGCTTGGAGTATATTACAGTGGAGCCCGGACGAAGAATGCGGATTGCTATGTGGCATATAATATGCACTGGCTGGAGCACGTATTTGCGCTGCCGGCGTTGCCTAAGGGATATGGGTGGTATGTAAGAGCAACGACAGATCGTGGAATTCTGGATTACCCGGAACTTTTAAAAGACCAGAGAAAAGCAGAGTTAAAAGAGAGGTCGATCGTGGTGTTTACGGCGGACCGGATTGTGGAGGTTGAGACGAAGAAAAATGAAAGCATTACAACACTTACAGACGATCAATCATCATAAATATCTTGTTATGAAAGAATGTTTTGAAGTAGGACTTTATAAGCAGGGCCTTCTTCATGATATGTCAAAATATTCTCCGACGGAGTTCCTTGTGGGATGTAAGTACTATCAGGGAAATCGAAGTCCGAATAATGCGGAAAGAGAAGCAACCGGATATTCCCGGGCATGGCTTCATCATAAAGGACGGAATAAGCATCATTATGAATACTGGATTGATTATAGTGTGACACCGGGAGAAGGCATGGTTGGTTTGAAAATGCCGCTTCGGTACGTGGTAGAGATGTTCATGGATCGTATTGCAGCTTCAAAGACTTACCAGGGAGAAGCATACAGAAACTGGCATCCATTGGAATATTACGAAAAGGGTGCGGCAAGACTTGGAAAAATGATTCATCCGGATACGGCAAAACTTTTGCATGAATTGTTAGAGATGCTGGCCGAAGAAGGAGAAGAAAAAACTTTTTCATACATTAAGCATGTACTGCTGAAACAGAAGAAATATTAACAGTTTATGCAATAGTTCAAAAAAATTAAAAAATTTCAAAAAAACTGTTGACAGAATAACAATTCTCATGTATTATATATCTTGTCTTCGCGAGAGAGCAAAGATGAATGCGGAAGTGTCGGAACTGGCAGACGAGCAAGACTAAGGATCTTGTAAGCATTGCGCTTGTGTGGGTTCAAGTCCCATCTTCCGCATGACTTTAAAACAGAGCTGTGAATTGCAGCTCTGTTTTTGGCTATATGAAAGTAAATTATTGCATGCCTGCACTGGTGAGAAGCTGAAATGGGAAGATCTGCGTGATATATTTGTATTCGTTTCATATACAATAGGATAATTTTGGACATCTTAAGGGCTGATCAGACCGTAACTCCAATATTTTTTGAATTATTTTTTCAGAAAAGAGGAATTTGTGGTTTTGTGTAGAATATAATTAACAGAGGGTATTTTGTCGCCGCTGTTTGTCAGACTGTGGAGGAAATGCTTATGAACATCAGAGAGAGCATGGAACAGAGAGAACGGGAGCTTTTGAGCCCTTATGCTTCTCACAGCGCAGATACCAGAGGCCGGGAGCACCCGGAAGAGGAATGCGATGTGCGGACAACGTATCAGAGAGACAGAGACAGGATCCTTCATTGTAAGGCTTTTCGCCGTATGAAGGATAAGACACAGGTGTTTCTGGCACCACAGGGAGATCATTACCGTACCAGGCTGACACATACACTGGAGGTATCACAGATCGCCCGGACTATTGCCAAGGCACTTCGCTTAAATGAAGATCTGGTGGAAGCGATCGCTTTGGGACATGATCTGGGGCATACGCCTTTTGGACATGCAGGAGAGAGAGCACTGGATCAGGTACATCCGGGTGGCTTTGCACACTATAGGCAGAGCGTCCGGGTTGTGGAAGTACTGGAGAAGAACGGAAACGGGCTGAACCTTACCTGGGAAGTCCGCAATGGGATCATGAATCACCGCACTAGCGGAAATCCTTTCACACTGGAAGGACAGGTGGTACGTTTTTCTGACAAGATCGCCTATATCCACCATGATATGGACGATGCCCAGCGGGCAGGGATCATCACAGAAGATGATATTCCTGTCACAATGAGAACTTTTCTGGGCTATACCACGAGAGAACGGCTGAATACTTTCGTACATAATATTATAGAGAACAGTATGGGGAAAGACAGCATCTCCATGTCGCCGGATGTTTTTGAGGCGATGATGGAGCTTCGGGCGCTGATGTTCCGGAATGTCTATGAGAATCCGGTTGCCAGGAAGGAAGAGGATAAAGTGATCCAGATGCTGAGTGAACTGTACGGATATTATACTGACCATCCGGAGGCAATGTCCCGGGAATACAGGGAACTGGTGGAATACCGGGGAGTACCTAAGGAACAGGCGGTATGTGATTATATTTCGGGAATGACGGATCAGTATTCCATGGAGAAATTCAGGGAGATCTATATACCGAGAGCCTGGGAGGTCTATTAAATGGAAAAGAGGGATAAGCATGCGTTATTCAGATGACATCATAGAAGAAGTCCGAATGAAAAATGACATTGTAGACGTGATATCCCAGTATGTGAAACTGACACGGAGGGGGAGTTCCTATTTTGGGCTGTGTCCCTTCCATAATGAGAAAACCCCTTCCTTTTCCGTAACACCATCCAAGCAGATGTATTACTGCTTTGGCTGCGGGGCAGGAGGAAACGTATACAATTTTATCATGGAATATGAGAATTACTCGTTTGGTGAGGCGCTGTCACATCTGGCTGACCGGGCAGGGGTAGAGCTTCCGAAGATCGAGTATTCCAGAGAAGCCAGAGAAAAAGCAGAACAGAGAGCAAATCTTCTGGAGATCAACAAGCTGGCAGCACAGTACTTTTATTATCAGCTCCGGAGAGAAGGCGGAAAGACGGCTTATGGATATCTGACAGGAAGAGGTCTTTCCGAGGAAACCATCCGTAAATTCGGTCTTGGATATTCGGATAAGTATAGTGATGATCTGTACAAATATCTTAAGGGTAAGGGCTACAGTGATGAACTCCTCCGGGAATCCGGCCTGTTCAATGTAGATGAGCGGCGAGGCATGTATGATAAGTTCTGGAACCGTGTGATCTTCCCGATCATGGATGTAAACAACCGGGTCATTGGTTTCGGAGGTCGTGTCATGGGAGATGGCAAGCCCAAGTACCTGAATTCACCGGAGACGAAGATCTTTGATAAGAGCCGGAATCTTTACGGGCTGAATGTGGCCAGGACCACCAGGAAGAATTATCTGATCCTCTGTGAGGGATATATGGATGTGATCGCCATGCATCAGGCTGGCTTTACCAATGCAGTGGCGTCGCTTGGAACTGCACTGACCTCTGGACATGCAAGTCTTGTGAAACGTTACACCAAGGAAGTCCTGCTTCTTTATGACAGTGACGGTGCAGGGATCCGGGCGGCACTTCGTGCGATTCCGATCCTGCGGGAGGCGGGAGTCACGTCCAGGGTAGTAAGCCTGAAGCCCTGGAAGGATCCGGACGAGTTCATCAAGAATGAAGGAGCGGAGGCCTTTGAGGAACGTCTGAACCGGGCCATGGACAGCTTTATGTTTCGTGTACATATTGCGGAACAGGAATTTGCCATGGATGCACCCCAGGGACAGAATCAGTTTTTTGAGCGGTGTGCCGGGATGCTTCTGGAGCTTTCCGATGAACTGGAGAGGAATCTTTATATAGAAGCCATTGTAAAGGAATACGGCCGCTATGGAGTGGGCACGGAGGATATCCGGAAAAGGGTCAACACGCTGGCTCTGAAGGGAACGCCTGCAGAGAAACGGATCCAGCCAAAGTCCGGGACTCCGGAAACAAAGAAAAAGGAATCCGCCGCAGACAAAGCACAGAAGCTGATGCTGACCTGGCTTGTAAATTATCCGGGTATTTTTGAACAGGTGGAAAAATACATTTCCCCTTCCGATTTTGTGGTACCGCTGTATAAAGAGGTAGCCCAGATGCTGTTTGAACAGCATAAGGAGGGAGAGACCAATCCGGGAAAGCTTCTCAACGCCTTTACAGACAGTGAGGAGCAGCGGGAGGTGGCATCTCTTTTTAACGCCACCATCCATCTGGAAAACGAAGGAGAACAGCAGAGGGCTTTTTCCGATGCGCTGCTGCGGATCAAGGAAGAAAGCCTCAAAGAAAAAAACCGTACCTGGGACCCGTCAGACATGGCCGGGCTTCAGGAACTGATAAAAGCAAAAAAAGAACTGGAAGACCTTGGAAGAAAGAGGCAGCAGCTGCATATTTCTTTCAATTAAGGATAAAATATAAACACTATATGGAGGTATAGAGCACATATGGAAATGAATA
>OHVW01000805.1_pt1 | contig 9216 bp, 10 predicted proteins | sample 1579601 | NCBI WGS metagenome assembly OHVW01 (sample SAMEA3882549, study PRJEB24775) | human gut metagenome | biome: human-associated habitat; feature: intestine environment; material: feces | place: Netherlands | collected 2009/2010 | reverse complement strand
TCTCTGCCTCTTTGACTTTTAAGCACAGGCTTTTTCCCAGAAAGCCGAAGGTTTCTCCGTCCACATATTGTTTTGATGCTAACTCCTGCGTATTCTTCTTCGAATACTCCCGGATCGCCCGCTCTATGTAGTCCTGTTTTTCTATAATAAACTCCTCGATTCTCCACACCGGGACTCTGTTGTTTGCCGACACGCAGACGGAGCCGTCGGACTTGATGCGAAGGTTGATGTTCTTTACCGGCTTACGCTCTAAGAGGTAGGTCAGGGTGATGTTTTTTAATTGTATGTTGTGATATTCTTTTGGGGTTGTCATGTTTTTTGTTCTATATTTGTCCATGGTTTTCTTGTTTTTGTTTCCTGGTATTCGTATTTATTATACCATTTTATCTTTGGAATGTCAGTGATGGATGTCTTTCCAAACTAATATGTATCTCCACCTTGACTTTTCAAAACGGATATGCTATATATGTTACGAATATACAATCTAAATACAAATTGCCGCCGGGTAAGCTCGCTTTACCTCATTCCGTTAGGCCTTAGAAGGAATGAGCGTAAGGCGTTTTTTTTGATTTTTTCAGGAAAGGAAAACACAGATGAAACAACATACGATTCTCAATGATTTTATAAAATATGCCTCTCTCAATGTCCTTGGCATGATCGGACTGTCCTGCTATATTTTAGCTGACACCTTTTTTATCTCTAAAGGACTGGGTGCAGACGGACTTACCGCCTTAAATCTCGCCATTCCGGTGTACAGCTTTATTCACGGAAGCGGTCTGATGATCGGCATGGGCGGAGGCACACGCTATTCTATTTTAAAAAGCCAGAACCGGCAAAAGGATATGAATCAGGTATTTACCAATGCAGCTGTTGCTTTTTTACTGCCTGCACTTTTCTTCTTCTGTGCCGGTCTGTTTTTCTCTGCCCCACTTACACATCTGCTTGGTGCAAATGAAACGGTCTTTGAAATGACACAGACTTATCTGCGGGTGATCCTGTTTTTTGCTCCGGCTTTCATGCTCAACAATCTGCTTTTATGTTTTGTCCGCAATGACGGTGCTCCACAGCTTTCCATGCTGGCTATGCTGATGGGCAGTTTTTCTAACATCCTGTTAGACTATATTTTTATTTTCCCATGTAAAATGGGGATTTTCGGTGCTGTCCTCGCAACAGGATTTGCTCCGCTGATCAGTATCCTAATACTGTCAACTTTCTTTTTTCAGAAGAAAAATCATTTTCATTTAGAAAAATGCCGCATTTCTCCCGGATTGATACGCCACATCTGCTCCGATGGTCTGCCGTCTCTGATCACAGAGCTTTCGTCCGGCATTGTGATCATTATTTTTAATATGATCATTTTAAATCTGCAGGGAAATACAGGTGTGGCCGCTTATGGTATCATTGCAAATATTTCTCTGGTTGTGATCTCTGTCTACACCGGAATCGCACAGGGTATCCAGCCGATCCTCAGCAGCAGCTATGGAAAGGGTGACCGCACCGCGGTACATTCTATTTTGCGTTATGCTCTGATCACAATGCTGGCTATCTCTGTTTTGGTGTACCTTGGTATTTTCTTCGGTGCCGGGCAGATTACTGCCATTTTTAACAGCGAAAAAAATGTCCTTCTACAGCAAACTGCTGTAAAAGGACTTGTCATTTACTTTACCGCATGTGTTTTTGCGGGATTCAATATTATTCTGTCGGTGTATTTTACCTCCACGGAATTTGCCCGCCCGGCACATGTCATCTCGCTTTTACGCGGATTTTTTGTCATTATCCCGATGGCATTTTTGCTGTCTTACCTGTTTGGCATGACCGGTGTATGGCTCGCCTTTCCTGTAACTGAGTTGTTGGTCAGTATTCTTGGCGGAATTTTATTTTTCCGGCATAACAGATCATAGACGACTGGCTGGGAAACCACGAAATCATAAAACCGTAAAATGATAAAACTACAAAGCTATAAACCTATAAGATTATAAAATTACAGCAAGAACTCCGTCAAAAGTGTGTTGCTGACATCAATGCCTGCTTCCGTGAAGAAAATCCTGCCCTCACGTTTCTCTAAATAACCTTCAGATGTCAGCTTTGCAAGTGCCGGTCCGTAGGCACCTTCAATCTCCATTCCAAAAGCTTCTTTAAAATCTGCCCTTGAAATTCCATTCGTCATGCGGAGTCCTAAAAACATGAACTCTTCCATCTGTGCTTTTTTCGTTAAGACTTCTTCATCTTCACGCTCAAAATTGCATTTACGATATTCAAACATGATATCTGTATTATGGAATCTGGTATTTTCAAACAGGGAGCTTGCTCCAATTCCCATTCCGATATAGTTCTCTCTTCGCCAATAACCTACATTATGTTTACATTCGTAACCCTCTCTTGCGTAATTTGAGATTTCATATCGGTTATAACCATGCTCTGCTAACAGTTCCTTTGTCAGCTTGTACATCCTGCGTTCCTCTTCCTCACTTGGAAGATATTTCGGTTTTCCACCGGCAGCACGGATATATTCATCCTCAGAATAACGCTCATAAAACGGCGTATCTTTTTCTATCATCAGACTGTAGGCAGAAATGTGTTCCGGTTTTAAGCGAAGCACATTTTTTAAGGTAATCTCATAGGAAATAACGGTCTGCGCAGGAAGTGCTGACATCACATCTACGTTGATATTTTCAAATCCTGCTTTTCTTGCCGCATCATAGCTCTCTAAGAAATCTTCATAGCTGTGGATCCTGCCTAACATTTTTAATTCCTGATTATTTGCAGACTGCAATCCAAAACTCAAACGATTGATCCCACTCAACCGGTAAAGTGCCAGCTTTTCTCTCTCGACCGTTCCCGGATTGCACTCAATCGTAATTTCCGCATCTTTTTTTACATGCAAATATTTATAGATTTCCTGTAAAATAGAATCGATTACCTGTGCTTTTAACGTGGATGGTGTTCCTCCTCCAAAATAGATCGTCGATACCTCATAATCCTCGCAGTCATATGCCTGATATTTAATTTCATTTAATAATGCCCTGATATATTCCTTTTTCTCAAATGCACTTGCTTCCCCTGATAAAAAGTCGCAATAGTCGCATTTTTTTATACAAAAAGGGATATGTATATATAATTCTAAATTCTTCATGTTTTTATTATAACGCGAATCCCGTTTGCTGTACAGTTCTAATCTTGGCTTTCTGTAGCGATTCCTTTTTTCTTCCTTTTATGGTTTACAAGCATCCTCCTTATATGTTATGATTGCATAGTCAACTGTCTTGTCAGTTGTAAATTAAAGTAAATCAATTTAGAGGAGTTGTTATTATTATGTCAAAAGAACCCGGTTCATTTAAACAGTTTTTAGCACGGAAAAATGTTGTATTTTCCGCAAAACGATACGGTATTGATGCCCTTGGTGCCATGGCACAGGGACTCTTTGCCTCCCTTCTGATGGGCACGATCCTTTCCACATTAGGTCAGCAGATCGGTTTTGAGCTGCTTGTCACGATCGGTGACTATGCCAAAGGAATCTGTTGACCTGCGATGGCAGTGTCTATCGGTTATGCTTTACAGGCACCTCCACTGGTCCTGTTTTCACTGCTGGCTGTCGGAAATGCTGCAAATACTTTGGGCGGTGCCGGTGGTCCGCTTGCTGTTTTGGTCGTGACAATTTTTGCGGCCGAATGTGGTAAAATGGTTTCTAAAGAAACGAAGATTGATATTCTCGTTACCCCGCTTGTTACCATTTTAGTTGGTTCCCTGCTCTCTATCTGGTGGGCTCCTGCAATCGGTAAAGCGGCAAGCTCTGTCGGAAACCTGATCATGTGGGCAACTGAATTACAGCCATTCTTCATGGGTATTCTGGTATCTGTCATTGTAGGTATTGCCCTGACACTTCCGATCAGCAGTGCTGCGATCTGTGCTGCACTCAGCCTGACCGGACTTGCCGGAGGTGCTGCTGTTGCCGGATGCTGTGCGCAGATGGTTGGATTTGCAGTTATGAGCTTTAAGGAAAATAAATGGGGCGGTCTGATCGCACAGGGAATTGGTACAAGCATGCTGCAGATGGGTAATATTGTAAAAAATCCACGCATCTGGATTCCACCAACACTTGCTTCTGCCATTACCGGCCCGATCGCAACCTGTATTTTTAAAATGCAGATGAACGGTACTCCGGTATCTTCCGGTATGGGAACCTGTGGATTTGTTGGTCAGATCGGTGTATACACCGGATGGCTGAATGATATTGCTGCCGGAACAAAGACTGCTATCACAGGTTTTGACTGGCTTGGTCTGGTATTGATCTGTTTTGTTCTCCCTGCAATACTGAGTGTTGTGTTCTGTGAGATTTTACGAAAGATCGGATGGATCAAAGAAGATGATTTAAAATTAGCGGACTAAGCTACAGCTTTTTGGATGTTACTACTGTTACATAGTAATTTGTTTACAAAAAAGTCGGACTGCCAAGGTGTTCCTTATACATAACCCTGACAGTCCGGTTTTTATTTTTCTTTATTTTCCATCATCCAATTTCAGGACACTCATAAATGCTTCCTGCGGAATCTCTACGTTTCCGACCTGGCGCATTCGTTTCTTTCCTTCTTTCTGTTTTTCTAACAGCTTTCTCTTTCGTGTGATATCACCACCGTAACATTTTGCAAGTACATCTTTTCGCATGGCTTTTACGGTTTCGCGTGCGATGATCTTACTGCCGACTGCTGCCTGTATCGGTATCTCAAACAGGTGTCTCGGTATCTCTTCTTTCAATTTCTCACACATCTTTCGTCCACGCTCATATGCACTTCCTTCAAATACGATAAAGGACAGGGCATCGACTTCTTCACGGTTGATCAGAATGTCGAGTTTTACCAGATTGGAACGGACATATCCTTTCATCTCATAGTCAAACGATGCATATCCTCTCGAACGTGATTTTAAAGCATCAAAGAAGTCATAGATAATCTCATTGAGCGGCAGATCATATTTTAAGAGTGCCCGTGTCTCTTCCATATATTCCATGCTGATATACGTTCCACGACGCTCCTGACACAGATCCATGATCGCTCCGATATATTCACTTGTGACCATAATTTCGGCACTGACGATCGGCTCTTCCATATATTCAATCTGTGCCGGGTCCGGTAAGTTCGACGGATTGGTCAGCTCCATCACTTCCCCATTGGTCTTATGCACCTTATAAATAACACCCGGTGCCGTTGTGACTAAGTCTAAATTATATTCTCTTTCTAAACGCTCCTGCACGATCTCTAAGTGGAGCAGTCCTAAGAATCCGCAGCGGAATCCAAAACCAAGGGCGATGGATGTCTCTGCCTCAAACTGAAGTGCCGCGTCATTTAACTGCAATTTTTCTAAAGCATCTCTTAAATCCGGATATTTTGCTCCGTCTGCCGGATAAAGGCCACAGTATACCATCGGATTGACTTTTTTATATCCCGGAAGCGGCTCTTTGCATGGGCGGTTTGCATCGGTGACCGTATCTCCCACACGGGTATCCTGTACATTTTTCAGACTCGCCGTGATATAGCCTACCATGCCTGCTGAAAGTTCGTCGCATGGAATGAACTGTCCTGCACCAAAATAACCGACCTCTACGACATCTGCTTTTGCTCCTGTCGCCATCATCTGAATGGTTGTCCCAACACGGACACTTCCCTCTTTGATACGGCAAAATACAATAACTCCTTTATAGGAATCATACAGCGAGTCAAAGATCAACGCCTGTAACGGTGCGTCCGGATCTCCCTGCGGTGCCGGAATTTTTTCTACGATCTGCTCTAAGACATCTTCTACATTCAATCCCGTTTTTGCAGAAATCCTTGGCGCATCCTGTGCCTCGATTCCGATGACATCTTCGATCTCTTCCACGACACGATCCGGGTCTGCACTCGGAAGATCGATCTTATTGATGACCGGCATAACATCCAGGTCATGGTCAAGGGCAAGATACACGTTCGCAAGTGTCTGTGCCTCAATTCCCTGTGCTGCATCTACCACTAAGATCGCACCATCGCATGCTGCAAGGCTTCTGCTGACCTCATAGTTGAAATCGACATGTCCCGGTGTATCTATCAGATTAAAAATATACTCTTCACCATCTTTTGCAGTATAGACGATACGGACAGCCTGCGCCTTGATCGTAATACCTCGTTCTCTCTCCAGATCCATGTTATCGAGCACCTGTGACTGCATCTCACGACTGGTCAGAAGTCCCGTTTTTTCAATAATGCGGTCTGCTAAGGTGGATTTTCCATGGTCAATATGTGCTATGATACAAAAATTACGAATTTTACTCTGGTCAATATGTGACATGACTCCTCCTTAAAACCATCCCTTTTTCTTTACAAAGAAAAACAGAATCGCAAACATAATAAAATAAATTGCTATCATCAGGTAATCAGAAAAATGGAACACCTGCTGTAATATTGTGCTGACGATCATTGGTATAAATACGCATACCATTGCGGATATTATCTTGCTCATTTTTATCTCCTCCTGTATATCGGCTTGCATTAAAACCCACTTTATATGGTATTATTTTTTCGGTTATTCGTCAAGAAAAAAAGCAAGGCCGCCGCAGAACCCGGTCGGCGTGGCAGCCTTGCTTTTCTCCACTTTTTCTCACTCCTGTATGACCCGGTGCAGCACATCCGCAAGCGGGACCATGGCATTTTTTGCCTCCTGTAAGGTATTTGTCTGCGCTCCAACCTCGATCAACAGGCTTTTCGGCTTAAAATGCATATTATAACGATAACCTTTTAAATAAATCGGTCTTGCAAGTCCCGGATAATACTCTGCCGCTTTTAACTGCATCTGGAAGGAAAATGCCAGATTATCCTGTATGTAGGGATTTTTTAAATAGGAAATATCTCCAAGTGCCGTTGTGCGGCTGAGTCCGTTAAAATGCCATCCGCGTGCCGTCTACTTCCGTCACAAGTCTTGTTCCCTCTGCCACTCCGTCACGGTGTAAGTCGATCACTACTTCAATACTTGGATTTTCCCTAAGAATCTGCTCAATTGCCGGCTCAGCATTGGAATAGGCATGATCTCTGTCATTGACATCATAAGTTCCGGTATGATGCAGTACATTCATTCCATATTTTTCGCGTAAGATCTGTGTCAGATATTCTCCGACCCCGACAACCGTGGTATCTAAATTCCCCGGTACGGAATCCGCATACCCTTCCTGTGAATGTGTATGATAGATCAGGATCTGCGGTCCATCCACGTTTTTTGCCAGATGCATATCCTTCGACAGCATTTTTTCTGCATTGAGCTGGTCTCCGGTAATGGTAGTCGTCCGGTCTACCGTATAAAAATTCTGTCTTAGATAATCAAAATCTGCCAATTTTGCCTTAGAAAAATTCACCACCGGCTTCTGACTCTTTTTCTCGCTCTCTTCGTCTTTGTTCTGACTGACTAATTCTCCTGTTTTTTCATCCACATGATTTTCGTCTGCCGCTTCTTTTGCGCGTATCATTTCATAGGTCAGTTCGCTCTCCGATGCCGTATCATAGACTTCGTTATTTTTCATATAACTATAAAGAGGGAGTACCCGCTTGAAATACTCCCTGCTGTCTTTTGTCTGATCATATGTCATTGCCGGTGTATATGTTTTTAAAATGCCATTGTACAGCTCTTTTTCAAACTGTGATATCATCAGCGTTCCCAAGGTGTCTTTTCCCTGTGCCCTGCTGCTTCTGACACCCACCGCAATAATTCCAATTATCAGGACGCATACTAACAGTCCCTTTATTTTATTTTTACATTTCTTTTTATTTACTCTGTCCATAACAATATATTATATGCATGGACAGGCTGCTTTATTCTAAGAATTTGTACAGGCTGTTTTTTCAAATGCCAGATTCAGTCCTTCTGATATGGTAAAACTCAGTCTTTTAATGGATTCATCAATATCTTTTGGCGTTACAAAAAAGGAGTTCAGGGTGCAGTCCACTTCTTCGTAGTAACCGCTGATGGCATCGTTGACAATGGTAGCCGCATCTACCACGGTCGGAACTCCGATCGCGATCACCGGAATCCCGACACTCTCACGGTTCAGCCCATGTCTGTGGTTTCCCACGCCTGAGCCCGGATTGATTCCGGTATTGGTGATCTGAATGGTCCGGTTCAGCCGTTTCACACTTCTTGCCGCTAATGCGTCCACAGCTACGATACAATCCGGCTCTGTCTCCCGGATGACTCCCCGGATGATCTCTAAGCTCTCCATTCCGGTCTGTGCCATGACCCCCGGTACGATACTGCTGATCAGATTGCTATGCTCTGCACCCAACGCATATTTTCCAAATTCACGGATCACATGCCTTGTGATCATCATGTTATCCGCCACCCGCGGTCCGAGTGCGTCCGGCGTTATCTCACGGTTTCCAAGTCCTACCACTAGGACAGACAATTCCTCCCTGTTCACAGGGATCATTCCCCGCAGCACTTTTGCTAATTCTTCAGATATTTCCCTGTGATATCCGTCATCGCCGTCTGTCATTTCCTGCGCTTCTATCGTGATATAGGAGCCTCTTGGTTTTCCCATACTCTTTGCTCCGTTTTCCGTTTCTATGATCACTTCTGTAATCTTAATATTCTCTCCACGCTCTTCTTCATGGATTCGCACACCCTTCAGTTCGACGTTGTCCTCTTCAAACTTTTCTTTTGTTTCTAACGCTAAATCGGTTCTTACCTGAAACATTTTCTTATCACTCCTGTTGATTTTCTTCTATTTTTTGCAAAAAAGCGGATTTTATGTATTGACAGATAATAGGGGATGACCTAAAATGTAATAGTATGTTTACATTAGCGCTCCGTGTCCGCTTTGATGTAACAATCATGTAAAACAATTCAGAATCATTGGAGGTGTACAGATTGGCTAACATTAAATCAGCAAAGAAAAGAATCTTAGTAACTGAGAAAAGAACTGCTAGAAACAAATCTATCAAATCTGCTGTTAAGACATCTATTAAGAAAGTAGAGGCAGCTATCGCAGCAAAAGATAAAGCTGCTGCTGAAGAGGCTTTAAAAGCTGCTATCGGTCAGATCAACAGAGCTGCTACAAAAGGTGTATATCATAAAAACACCGCTGCTAGAAAAGTTTCCCGTTTAACACTCGCTGTTAACAAGATGGCTTAATCCGGTAGAAAATAGATATTTATGATAAAGAAACCACCAGTACCGTCATGCTGGTGATTTTTTTATTGTCTG
>OHVW01000788.1_pt1 | contig 9416 bp, 10 predicted proteins | sample 1579601 | NCBI WGS metagenome assembly OHVW01 (sample SAMEA3882549, study PRJEB24775) | human gut metagenome | biome: human-associated habitat; feature: intestine environment; material: feces | place: Netherlands | collected 2009/2010 | reverse complement strand
TTACACAGCCACCGAAACAGTACACAGATGTGATATTTTGTGAGCGTAAGGAGTGGATAGGAATTGAAGAAAGGAGTTCAGCATGAGAAGAAAAAAAGATAGAAGCAATGGCATTACTGCTTTGTATGAAAGACTGTCTCGTGATGATGATAATGCTGGAGAGAGTAACAGTATAGTTCATCAAAAGCAAATGCTTGAAGATTATGCTATGAAACATGGTTTTACGAATCTTGTTCATTTTACCGATGATGGTTGGAGTGGAGCGACTTTTGACAGACCTTCATGGAACAGACTTGTTGAAGGTGTTAAAAACGGAGAAATCACTGCCTGTATCTGCAAAGATATGTCCAGAATCGGCAGAGATCATCTGCAAGTAGGTTTTTTCACTGACATTCTGTTTAGAGAAAAGGAAGTTCGATTTATAGCAATCAATAATGGTATTGACAGTGACCGTCAAGAAACCAGTGAGTTTGCCCCTTTTCTGAATATCATGAATGAGTGGTTTGTCAGGGACACAAGTAAGAAAATTAAAGCTGTACTGAAATCCAGAGGTTCTTCCGGCAACGCTCATACAAGTAATATCCCACCATACGGCTATTTGAAAGACCCCGAAAACCCCGACCATTGGATTATTGATGAAGAAGCTGCTGAAGTAGTCCGCAGAATTTATCGCATGACTATTGAGGGAAAAGGACCTTATCAGATAGCAAGAGAACTTTCAGAAGAAAAAATTGAAAGACCATCTTATTATCTTGGCAAAAAGGGACTTGGAAATCATGCAAGCAACTATGACAAAGAAAATCCGTATATGTGGCGAGGAAATCAGGTTACTACTCTGATTGCCCGACCAGAGTATATCGGAAAGACTGTCAATTTCAGGACATTCAAAAATTCCTATAAGGACAAAAAGACGAAAAGGGCAGATAAGGAAGATTGGGTGGTTTTTGATGATACACAAGAGCCTATTGTCGATGAAGAAACATGGCTGCTTGCTCAAAAGTTAAGACAGAATGTAAGAAAAGCAGATCCTATGGGCGAGCCTAATGTTCTGACCGGAAAGATTTACTGTGCTGATTGTGGTGCGCCGATGTATAATCACAGGCAGCGGAAAGGGCGAGAAAGAATATACTATACTGCCAAAGGCGAAAAAAGGACAAGTTATTCCAATCCGGCAGATTGTTATGAATGTTCCACATATAATCTTGCTTATCAGAAGTATGACCGACATTGTACTTGCCACCATATTTCAACAAAAGCACTTAAAAGCATCATTCTGAAAACCATACAGGAGACTTGCCATTATGTTTCTTTGAATGAGCGGGAGTTTGTTTATTCTCTGCAAGAAGAATCGGCGATGAAAGATATTGCTGTTTCTGAAACTGTAAAAAACCGCATTGAAAGAAATCAGAAGCGAGTTCACGAACTGGATATGCTTATCAGGAAAATCTATGAAGATAATGTGATTGGAAGATTGCCGGACAGACTTTTTCAGAGTATGCTTACTGATTATGAAAATGAGCAGAACGAGCTGAACAAGATTATTGAGACTGACACCGCTGATATGCAACGGATTATAGGCGGTCAAAATAATGTGGAGCGTTTTCTAAAGCTGGTTAAAAAGTATGAGAATATTACAGAACTTACTCCTGCCATGATAAATGAATTTATCGACAAAATACTGGTTCACGAGCCACAAGGAAAAGGTGCAGACCGCACCACAGAGGTGGAGATATATCTTAACTATGTCGGGCAATTTCAAGTACCTGTGGAGCAGCATGAACCAACCGAGGAAGAAAGGATTGCTGCTGAAAAAGAGGCGGAACGACTTCGCAGAAAACGAGAATCCAATCGTAAGTATATGAAAAAGATTCGTGAGAAATCAAAAGAATTTGCGGAGCATGAGCGTATAGCAGAAGAAAAAAGCTCTGATAGCAATGTGTGTGTTGAACAGAACGCCACAAGCAAATCAAATCGGCAAAAAGTGAAAGGAGAAAAAATAGCATGACAGAATTGAAACTACGAATCCATGACGAAAGCAACGGTCTGGACTATGTTCTTGTGGGTGATTACTATGTGCCGGACTTGAAGCTACCGGAGGAACACCGCCCTATCGGTATGTGGGGCAGACTGCACAGGACATATTTGGAGCAGTACCGCCCTGCAAGGTTCTCTGCCCTCTGTTTATCCGGCGAACTGCATACTTACCTTGCTGATCTGAACGAACAGGCAACGGAAAGGTGCAGCCTTATCATTGAGCAGATGAAACAAACCGAGGGCGTGACCGAAACCATGAAAGCAGACAATCAGATGTTGTGGGTACAGTCCATGAACTCTATCCGTAACCGAGCCGAAGAAATCATCAGACAGGAAATGATTTACTGCTGATTTTATCAAGTCCAAAACCAACAAATTTGTATCGTAAACGAAGCGACAGGTATTTCCTTATGAAGTGTCTGTCGCTTTTCATTTATCAAACTTTAAGGAGGAAAACACAATGAAGATGAACCGGAATGAAATGGAAGCCCTTTATGCCTTTGGCTGTCCGAACCTGAAAGCAACTGTCGAGCGTTTGCGTATGGTAGCTGCCCTTGCACCCGATCCAGTGGCGAAGAAGCTGTTTTATATGCTTTCCGTCAAGCTGAGTGCTGAGGGTGTTGAAAGGTGGTATCGCTGCTTTTACTGCAAGCTGCGTGTGTTGAAAAACCATAGGGAGGGCTGCTATGACGAGACTGACGAAGATTGAGAAAGAAACAATCGTTCTCTTTAATGAGGGCGAGGACAAGGCAAATATCTACACCCACAACGCCGGATTGAAAAAGAGGTTGGCTGCTTTTGCTAAGAAGTACCCTGACCTTTGCCGACTGGAAAAATCCAATGTTCAAGGCGGTGTTTCTTATGAGCTGGCAAAGTCCCGTCTGTCTATCCGTTTCCTGCCGCCTTACAGTGAGGAACGCAGACAGAAAGCCAGTGAATATGCGAAAAAGCATGGGCTGAACAGCCAGCAGGGATAATGTGATAATCAGGGCTGATATGCGGTTAAAATGTCAGGTGCAGACCTGATGTTTTGACCGTTGCCTATCGCCTGTGAGGAAAGTATCGGGGACTATGGATTTTGCGGAAATGTGCGTTACAAGGCTTGAACAGGAACTCTGTACACAAAATTTTTTCTTCCATTCTTTAAGTTGATGAAGTATAATGAGATATGAAAAATTGAGGTTTTTAATACTCGATTTCAAACAATCATTTTTATATAGCTGGAACTATGGAGGGCAAAAAATGAATGATTTTTTACGAATGTGTTTGAATATAATTACACAAATAGGCCCCTATTTAGTTGTACTTCTTCTTTTGAAATATCTTGTAAATCTTCAACAAAAGAGAGCTAAAGAACGAGAGGAAGAACAGAAAAAGGGAATAATTAGAACGCATTATACAATAAAAACAGAGAAATTCCTTGTCGTGGCATTTATCGTAGGTACAATATTTTTTGCTTGTTGTACGGCTATGAGTCTTAGGGAAAAAGAAGATATGTTTGTCATTTGTATATTTGGAATATTTTTTTTAGTAGGCATAAGCGGAATAGTCAATATGGTAATGTGGAAACTGGAAGTGAACGGAGATGAAATCACATGGCGTTCAACTTTTGGAAGAAAGAGAACTTTTCACTTTGAAGATATTACCTATTGCGAGAGAAAGAAAGGTTCTATGCGTGTATATGTAAATGGAGAAAAATTATTTACCATTGATAGTAATATCGATAAAGAAGAATTTATGGAAGATATAGAGAGAAGAAGAATCCCTGTAAAATCTTACTGGACAAATCAGCATAAGAAGAATCGTAAATGACATAGATTTTATAACAGTACGATGTTAGACAACTGAATATGACCGTCAAAGTCGGATGAAGAAACCGATGTATTGAGCGTAAAGCGATCATGCGTCGGTTTTTCTTATTTCATGAGCTGACAGAATTCCGACTGTATATCGCCTGTGAGGAAAGTATCGGAGACTATGGATTTTGCGGAAATGTGCGTTATAGGTAAGTAAAAAACTACTTGATAGAGCGTGAATTGAATTGTTCATATCGGTATGATATAATTTACTGAAATGAAGCAAGAAGGTGGACTTTTGTATGAAAAAATTTTTGAAAATATTGCTAATCATTGTAGGAATAGTTTTTTTGATTTTTGCAGCGCTGATATGTATTGGACTGTTTGTTGATTATGATGACCATATTGAAAATGGTCGTTATACTTATGTTCCGGAAGAAGAAAACAAAGGAAATGAGTATATCGAGTTTAAGTTGACAGATAATGGAAAAGACGATTCTAAACTTACATATTATAATTCTATCGAAGAAGCTATTTTGAATTCTCCTTTGAATGCTGAAAATGAAGAATTTTCTGTTCCAGAAGATTTTCTTAATCATGTTGATGAAATATTGCATATATGGAATGGCAAACAGTATGATACTATTTTCTATCGGGCAGGAAGTGATAACGATCCCGTTCAAGGTTTTGTGATTGCACGCTGCAAAAAACAGATAGAAAATGAAAGTACACAATATGCGTTTGTAAATGCTACACCAGCTACCACTACACCAGATACCACTTATGGGGGAGACTTCAAAAAATTTATCCATTTATCTTTAACAATAAGTGATATTCAACAAGACTTAAATCCAAATTATCCGGATACCAGATTCGTTTTTGGCTATGCACATGATAAAGAAATTTACTCATTAGAAGTAGAAGGTCAAAAGCCAGATGGGATTATAGAATATGAAGAATATGGTAGAACGATGTATATGTGGTATTATAACGATTTGAAAAGCAATAAAAGAGGCGATTGTCTGAGCTACTCAGTAGATGTGCCAGAATAATTTTTCAAATTGGCTAATCTGCCACAACTGAATATGACCGTTAAGGTCAGATGAAGAAACCGATGTATTGAGCGTAAAGCGATCATGCGTCGGTTTTTCTTTTTGCAAAATAGTCCGGTGGACTGTTTTGTAAAACCAAAGGAACTGACAGAGCTTGGGATGGGGTGAAGTCAGTTTGTTCGGGCGGGAGTACAGAGGGTGCAACCCTTTGTGCATGGGTACAGGGAATGCAATACCCCTGTGCAGGTCAAGGGCGGCAGCCTTGCCCAGTTAAGTGGCGCTTCGCCACTTAATACTGGGTATTACTTGACGCAGAAAGCCGCAAGGAATCAGCTTCGCTGCCCTTCTCCCCTGTCGGGGAAATCAAAAAGAAAAGGAGGAACTCATGTGAAATTAACAAGACACAATGGACGAGCCGGAAAGAATGGCGTTTATAACCCGAAGCACAATGACCGCAGTTTTGACATTGCCAACAGCGAACACATTGACGAAGAACGAGCCAAACAAAATCTCTATTGGGACTGTTACAATGGCTTCCGCAATTTCAAAAATCCCGATAAGGAAAATGAGCTGTCTGCCACTTTTGAAGATGTGGAACAGCTTTTTTATCGTCAGCGGTATCATGATTTTGTAACAGGACAGAATGAAAGAAATGTGAAGAACCGACACCCTGAAAGAAATAAGGAAACTGGAGATTTACTCAAAAGCAAAAAGACCTGTCCAGAGGAAACGGTCTATCAGATTGGAACACTTGATAATCATGTTCCACCGGAACTGCTCATTGAGATTGTCACAGAATTTATGGAAATCGCAAATGAGCGTTTCGGCTCTCATGTCCATATCCTGAATTGGGCGCTGCACTTGGATGAAAGCACCCCTCATATTCACGAGCGTCATGTGTTCGACTGTGAAAATCAATATGGGGAGATTGCCCCACAACAGGAAAAGGCTTTGGAAGCACTGGGATTTGAACTGCCGGAACCGGAGAAGCCTGTCGGAAGAAAAAATAACCGCAAGATGACTTTCGATTCAGCCTGCCGAGTGTTGCTGTTCGATGTGGCGAAAAAGCATGGCTTACAACTGGAAGAAGAACCCGAATATGGTGGTCGTGCTTATCTGGAAAAACAGGACTATATTCTTTTCAAGCAAAAGGAGCAACTGGCAGCACAGGAGCAAAAGTTGGAAGAACTCACGATGAAGATTGAAGATGTGGAAGCTTTGGTGGACGAGGTTGCCGATATTGCCTATGACAAGGCGGTTGAGGTCGTTGCTGATACTGTAAAACTGGAAACGCACAAGGAGGATATTAAGCTGGTGGAGCAGTCTAAGGCGTGGGTTCTCTCCCCTGAGCGTAAGGCTTCAAAGAAAGAAGTTGAGTATGCAGTGAAACGATTGGATGGCGTGATTGCCAGAATCACAAATGCTATGAAATCAACTATTCAGAAAATCCAAACTACGCTGATGAAACCGGAGGTCAAAAAAGCCGGAACGGAGCAAATCAAGAAGAAAGCCAAAAGTTCCATTATAGAGCAGTTGAGCCGCAAGAAGAAGGAAATGGCAGAGCGTGAAGTCAGCCGGACAATTCCGGCGAAAAGCAAAAAACAGGATATGGAACTTTAAGGCACTTGCTATTTTCGTTTTGAAAATGACAGGTGCTTTTTTCGTTTCAGGAAAGGAGTCACATGAATGTATTTGAAGTTGTAAAAGAAAATGTTACTGCCCGACAAGCCGCAGAAGCCTATGGCTTGAAAGTGGGTCGCACAGGTATGGCGTGCTGTCCGTTTCACTCAGATAAGTCCCCCAGTATGAAGCTGGATGAACGCTATTACTGTTTTGGCTGCGGAGCAACTGGAGACGCTGTTGATCTGACAGCGAAGCTATTCGGTATCGGGCTGAGGGAAGCTGCTGTCAAACTTGCTGAAGATTTTGGTCTTAACTATGACAGCCGACAAAAGCCCAGTATTCGCCCTCGTATTCGTGAGCCGACACCGGAACAGAAGTATCAAAAAGAAGAAAATCATTGCTACAAGGTGCTGACGGATTATTTTCATCTTCTTAGAGAATGGGAAAAGAAATACGCTCCTAAACAGCCGGATGAGGAATGGAATCCCCTGTTTGCAGAAGCACTGTATAAGAAGAACTATATCGAATATCTGCTTGATATTCTTCTGTATGGTTCATTGGAGGAACGAAAAGCACTTGTGGCAGAACAGAGAAAGGAGGTGTTAAAACTTGAACAGCGAATTGCAGAACTGTCAGCAGACAGAACCATGCACAGTAGAAGAAATCCGAAACAGCTTAGAGCAGAGCGAGAAAGGTAAGGTTTATAATACTGCCGCAAATTATAAGCGTGTTCTGCAATATGACCCACTTTTGAAAGGGGCTATCCGAAAAAATCTTCTGACCGAAAGAATCGACATTGTGAAGCCCCTCGGTTGGTATCGTGACAGCCCGACATTGACGGATGTGGATGTGAAATATCTGCTCCTATATTTTGAAGAAAACTATGGATTGACCGTAGAGAAGAAAATCATAGACGCAGTTGCGGTTATTGCCAATGAAAATCGTTACCACCCTGTCTGTGATTTTCTCAATGCCTTGCAATGGGACGGAACAGAACGCATACGCTTCTGTCTGCACCGCTTTCTCGGTTCTGATACAGATGATTACACCTATGAAGCATTGAAGTTGTTTCTGCTGGGTGCTATCTCACGAGCTTTTAAGCCGGGGTGCAAATTTGAGGTTATGCTCTGTCTTGTGGGCGGTCAGGGAGCCGGAAAGTCCTCTTTCTTCCGTTTGCTTGCGGTCAATGATGACTGGTTCTCTGATGATTTGAAAAAGCTGGATGATGAAAATGTGTACCGCAAAATGCAGGGGCATTGGATTATTGAAATGTCGGAAATGATTGCAACCGCCAACGCTAAGAGCATTGAAGAAATCAAGTCCTTTCTGAGCCGCCAAAAGGAAACCTATAAGATACCCTATGAAACACATCCGGCAGACAGAAAAAGACAATGTGTGTTTGGTGGTTCTTCTAATACCCTTGACTTTCTTCCCCTTGACCGAACAGGCAACCGCCGCTTCGTTCCGGTTATGGTCTATCCTGAAAGGGCTGAGGTTCATATTTTGGCAGATGAACAGGCTTCCAGAGAGTATATCAATCAGATGTGGGCAGAAGCTATGGAGATTTACAGAAGTGGCAATTTCCGTCTGAGATTCAGTCCGGCTATGAACGCTTATCTGAAAGCCCACCAAAAGGACTTTATGCCGGAGGACACAAAGGCAGGACAGATTTTAGACTATTTGGAACGCTATTCCGGCAGCATAGTCTGCTCTAAGCAGCTTTACAAGGAAGCACTGGGGCATGATTATGACGAACCGAAACAATGGGAGCTGCGAGAGATCAACGACATTATGAATAACGCTGTCACAGGCTGGAGGGCGTTCAGCAATCCGAGGTATTTTCCAGAGCCTTACCGCAGACAAAAAGGCTGGGAGCGTATCAGGAACGACAACGAGCCTGACAACAGCATGGATGGTTTTCAAGAAATCCCGACAGAGGAAATGGAACAGTTAGGACTTCCGGAAGAATGGTTGAAGCAAAAATAAAAGCCCGTTGTCGCTTCGGTTGTCGAGCCGGTTGTCGGTCTGGTTGTCGGGCAAAAATCCCGAAAGCCTTGATATTGCGGCACTTTTCCCTCTCTGACAACCATGACAACCAATATTATAAAGAAAAAGGAAATAGTAAAAAGATAGTATCGCCCGATAAAGAAAAAAGGTTTTCTGATGTCCGTTGTCGGAACTTCGTTGTCAGACCTTTCCTTGTCGGGCTTTTTCATTCAAGGAGGAATATCGTATGACAAATATTGTGAACAGTACACTACCCACCCCAAATAACCATTCGGAGAAAAACAAACCGGATGGAGTTTTTGTGATTAAGCAAGGCAAAACAAATTATAAAGTCAAAGTGTTTTTTGACCATAGTAGCGGTTTGACTGCGGAGGACAGGTTGAAACGCATTATTCAGGCAGAAGCAGAGAGAGAATCTGCGTAAGTAATATGAAAAATATCCACGCACCCCCTTGACAAAAGCTTTCAGAAGATACCCTCCTGTCCGCTATGGAGAATGCGGGCAAGGAGGATACGCCGGAGGATGCCGAGCGGAAGGGACTGGGTACGCCCGCCACCCGCGCTGCTATCATCGAAAAGCTGGTGACAGCCGGATTTGTGGAGCGCAAGGGCAAGAGCCTGATCCCCACAAAAGCCGGTATCAACCTTGTCACGATCCTGCCGGAGCCGCTGACCTCTCCCATGCTGACGGCGGAATGGGAACAGAAATTGACGGAGATTGCAAAGGGTGATGCTGACCCGGATGCTTTCATGGACGGTATCCGCACGATGGTTCAAGAGATCGTATCCACCTATTCCTGCATTTCCGAGGATGGCAAAAAGCTGTTTGCCCCGGAGAAGGAAGTAATCGGCATGTGTCCCCGCTGCGGCAAGCCGGTGTATGAGGGAAAGAAGAATTTCTGCT
>OHVW01000777.1_pt1 | contig 9521 bp, 3 predicted proteins | sample 1579601 | NCBI WGS metagenome assembly OHVW01 (sample SAMEA3882549, study PRJEB24775) | human gut metagenome | biome: human-associated habitat; feature: intestine environment; material: feces | place: Netherlands | collected 2009/2010 | reverse complement strand
CTGGATAAATACAATAACATCTTCATGATGGCTGATTCCGGAGCCCGTGGTTCCGATAAGCAGATCAAACAGTTAGCCGGTATGCGTGGATTGATGGCAGATACAACCGGTAGAACCATCGAGCTGCCGATCAAGTCAAACTTCCGTGAAGGACTTGACGTACTGGAATACTTCATGTCTGCGCATGGAGCCCGTAAAGGACTTTCCGATACAGCTCTTCGTACAGCCGATTCCGGTTACCTGACAAGACGTTTAGTAGACGTATCTCAGGAACTGAGTATCCGTGAGTCTGACTGTGCATTAGAATCAGGCAAAGAGATTCCCGGAATGTATGTCAAAGCATTCATGGATGGAAAAGAAGAGATTGAGAGTCTGCAGGATCGTATTACAGGACGTTTCTCCTGCGAGACAATTTGTGATAAAGACGGAAACGTATTAGTAAAAGCAAACCACATGATCACACCGAAACGTGCGGCAGCAGTTGTAAGCAAAGGTGTGGATGCAGACGGCGAACCACTGACACAGGTCAAGATCCGTACGATCTTAACCTGCCGTTCCCACATCGGTATCTGTGCAAAATGTTACGGTGCGAACATGGCAACCGGTCAGGCAGTACAGGTCGGTGAGGCAATCGGTATCATCGCAGCACAGTCCATCGGAGAGCCGGGTACACAGCTTACCATGCGTACGTTCCATACCGGAGGAGTTGCCGGTGACGATATCACACAGGGTCTTCCTCGTGTTGAGGAGCTTTTCGAGGCAAGAAAGCCGAAAGGACTTGCGATCATTACCGAATTCGGTGGTGTTGCAACCATTAAAGATACAAAGAAAAAACGCGAGATCATCGTAACAAATCCGGAAACCGGAGAAACAAAGACATACCTGATCCCATACGGTTCCAGGATCAAGATTATGGATGGAGCTGTCTTAGAGGCAGGAGATGAGCTGACCGAAGGTAGTGTAAACCCACACGATATCTTAAAGATCAAAGGTGTCCGTGCAGTACAGGATTACATGCTTCAGGAAGTACAGCGGGTATATCGTCTTCAGGGTGTAGAGATCAACGATAAGCATATCGAGGTTATCGTACGTCAGATGTTAAAGAAAGTCCGCGTTGAGAACAACGGAGATTCCGAGCTGTTACCGGGAACACTCGTAGACGCATTAGATTTTGATGATGTAAACGAGAGACTCGAAGAGGAAGGCAAAGAGCCGGCAGAAGGAAAACAGGTACTTCTTGGTATTACCAAGGCGGCACTTGCAACGAACTCCTTCTTATCCGCAGCATCCTTCCAGGAGACAACCAAGGTATTGACCGAGGCTGCGATCAAGGGCAAGAAAGATCCGCTGATCGGATTAAAAGAAAATGTCCTGATCGGTAAACTCTTACCGGTAGGAACAGGAATGAAGCGTTATCGCGACATTAAACTGGATTCCGATTTAAACCGGTTCGCAGATATTGATTTTACAGATGAATATGGCGAGTTTGGCGAAGAGGAAGCTGCAGAAATGTTAGAATCTCCGGAAGAGAAGATAGCATCCATGAGTGCTCCGGAAACAGGAGAAGAGGAATAAGAGCCGATAGTTAAGGCGGTGGGAGAGATCCCACCGCCTTTTTGCTCATGCAATATTTTGAAAAATACTTTGTAAAACCTATAAAGTAAAAAGACCCGTAATGCCGATATAATATATACAAAAAGCGGCATTCGCTTTAGCGTAGAAAATCGCTTGAAAAAAAGCGAAAAATAGCATATAATTACCTTGAGAAAATGTATTTACAGGATAAGTGCGTTTTTAGAACGGATACTAGGAAGGATGGTCGATATATGTACAAGGACGTTTGGAAAAAAGCAGCTGCGTTATTCTTATGTGCATGCATGGCAGGTACATCGGTAGATTTAACTGCATTTACGGTTCATGCACAGGAACAGACAGCAACAGAAGAAAAGGTTGAGGCAGAGAAGACTGAACAACCGGAAATAACGGATGAAACAACAGAGGATGCACAGAAAAGTGAAGTGCAGACAGAGGCTGTAAACCAGGAAGAGGAGCAGTCTGTTTCAACATATATAGCGCCATTAGTAGAGGAACAGGAAGTCCCGGTACTGGGTGCACCGGATGGAGTCACAGAGCTGACAGACGCAAATACAGCGATCGTTCTGAGTACGTCTACTTATACATATGATGGAACAGAGAAAAAACCAACCGTTACCGTAGTATGTAACGGTGTCAGACTGACACAGAATACAGATTTCCTTCTGACCTATGCAGATCATGTCAATGCAGGAACCGCAAGCCTGACAATCGTAGGTCTTACCAATTATACGGGAAGCCTGACAAAGAATTTTACAATTAAGACAAAGAATCTGAATGATTCCTCCATTACAGCAAGTCCAACCGTTCTGACAAACGTTGTATATACAGGAAAGCCGGTTACACCGGTTGTTACATTAAAAGACAAATCTACCGTACTTTACAGTGATGTGGATTATACGATCACATTTGATAAAGATGCGGCTCAGCGTGTAGAGGCAGGAGTCAGTGCAAGAATGACCCTGACCGGAAAAAATAACTACACAGGCACGAGAATTTTTGACTTTACGATCGACAAAAAGAATGTAGCAGATACGGATGTCAGCATCAGCTATGATTCCGTACAGAGTTATACGGGTTCAGCCGTTACCCCGGAAGTAACACTGATGTATAATGGCGAGCTGATGGTAAAAGATAGGGACTATAAGATTACATATTCTAACAACATTGCAGCATCTTCAAGTGCGGCGATCACCATCACCGGAACAGGAAATTTCAAAGGAAAAGTAAATAAGGTATTTACGATTTCCAGCAGTGATATCGCTTCGGCATCCATTACGCTTGATACCGACAGTTATGTATATGACGGAAATCCGAAAAAACCGGGAGCAACCGTAAAGCTGACAGATGATAAGGGAACAGAAAAGACCCTGCGTCTTGGAACCGATTACAGTATTGAATACAAAGACAATACCAATGCAGGAGAAGCAAGCGTCGTTGTAAAAGGAAAAGGCAACTACACCGGAACCTGTGAGAAAACATTTACCATTTCGGCAAGAAGCATGAGTGACTCACAGTATGCGAGTGAGTTTATGATCCAGGCGATACCGGATCAGTATTACCTTGGTAAAAATGAACAGGTAAAGCCGACCATCACAGTACAGCGGGAAGGCGAAGAACTGAAACTTGGAACAGATTATACGGTTCAATACTACAATAATACAACCGTAAGTACGGATAGCAGCAAAGCAAAAGTTACCGTTTACGGAAAAGGAAATTACAAGGATGAAATATCCGCAGAATACAATATCGTAAAAGTCCCGATGGACAATGTGACGATCAGTGACATTGACAACTGGACAAAATTAGGAACAGCACCAAATCCGGCAGTAACCGTTACTTATAATAATGTAACCCTCCGCCGTGGAACAGATTATACCATAGAGTATGTGGATGAGAGCGGAAAAGCACTGACCAATGCGGCAAAAGGAATGACCGGAGTAGTCAGAATTACAGCCACGGCAGACAGTGTATATGAAGGAATCACATCCAAAGATTTCTGGATCTGTTATGATATTGCCGACACCTTGGCAAGTGATGTAAAAGCAGAGTATCTCTATACCGGAAAAGACATTGAGCCGGCACCTACGATCAAGACCACTTCAGGCAAGACCTTGAAGGCAAACGTTGATTATACCGTAAGCTATAATCAGGATACGGTTAATGCCGGTGACAAGACGATAACTATTTATGGAATGGGCGAGTATGCAGGAGAAACTACCTGTGCCTATAAGGTTACACCGAAACCTTTGACAGCAAGTGACATTACCTATACAGCAACTTCACCGGTATATACGGGAAGTACTGTGAAACCGGAAGTAACCGTTAAGAACGGTGATGTAACACTGAGCGAAGGAATTGATTACGAGATTGAAGAAGTTAAAGATGCTGCAGCCGATGAATATATCAAAGCAGGTGAAGGCAAACGCTTAAAGATCGTAGCAAAATCAGGAAGTAACTATACAGGAACGAAAGAGATCACCTATACAATTGCACCGCGTCCGATAGCCGATGCGGTAGGAAAGGCAGCATCAGATATTGAAGTACAGGGCTTGGATGGTTTAGAAGAACTTTATACAGGTTCTCCGATCACCGTCAGCGGAATCAAAGTTCTTAGAAATGCAGCAGAACTGACAGAGATCACAGATTATGTCATTACATATGGAAACAACACAAATGCAGGAACCGCAAATGTGTACATTACCGGAAAAGGTAACTACACCGGAATGATCCAGGAGAGTTTTGACATCAAATATGATTTCAGCAAGGTAACAGGAAAGACCATGCTCGACGGCCAGGAAGAGACAGAATTTGAGTATGACGGTGGACAGCAGATCCGCCCGACCATGAAGCTGACTTATGATGATCTGGCAAACCAGATCTCCAATGAACTTTCAAGCAGTGATTATGTAGTCACAGGCTATAGTGGCAATATCAATGCGGGCGCAGAGAATGGAGCTTCTGTTACATTAGAGGGAAGAGGATTGTACAAAGGTACATTGACTCTGAACTTTACTGTTATTCCAAAATATATTGATTCGGAAGATATCTTAGTAGCAGATGCGATCAACACACCGGTTTATGATGGAGAAAGGCATAAGATCAACAATCTGACCATCTATTTCCGACAGGCATTGGAGTTAGGAACCGATTACAACCTGACAAAATATGTGGATTCAGGAGACAATGACCCGAGCAATACCAACAGTGACTGTATCAATGCAGGAACCATTACCATTACGGTAGAAGGTGTCGGTAACTATCAGGGAACCAGAGAAGTGACCAGATATATCGCACAAAAGAGCATTGAAGACAGTGATATTGAAGTAACACAGATGGCAGACATCGTGTACGATGGACAGCCACACAAACTGACAGCAGACCAGATCACGGCAGTTTATAACAGATACAATTCAACACCATTGAACTTAACCAGTGCAGATTATACGGTTACATCATGGAAGAACACCGGAGACGATCCGGATGAAGAAGACAGCGAATGTATCAATGCCGGAACAGTTACGATCACGTTAGAAGCAAAAGGCAATTATACCGGAACAAGAACCATTGTATATCGGATCATTCCGAAGTCATTAATAAAGAGTGATGGAAGTATCGCAGATGATATCCATGCAAGTATCACAGGAGGTAACACAACCGTTTATAATCGGGAAGTGCAGGATCCTGAGGTAACAGTCACAGCGGATGGAATCGAAACATTGTCAGATAAAGACATGACCATTACCTATCTGAAAGAAGTGACAACCGGAAGTTCAGCAGGTACTTATACAGAAGTAGATGAATGTAAAGATGCAGGTAACTATAAGATCAGAGTTACCGGAAAAGGAAACTACAGTGGAAGTTTTGATCTGAGCTATACGATTCAGCAGAGAAACCTCAATGAAGATGCCGAGGATTACCGATTTGCCATTGAACCGATCTCAGATCAGACATACACAGGGGATGCCATCATACCGGAAGAACTGAAAGTATTTGAATATGCTTATGATGCATCTGCTCCGGATGATAAATCTAACGAAAATGCAGTGCTCGGAGAAGATGATTACAATGTAACGGGTACAAACAACATTGATGTACAGAAAGCAGAGCTGACCATTGAAGGAAAAGGCAACTATACCGGAACCCTTACAACAGAGTTTGTGATTCTGCCGAAGAACATCAATGATAAGACAGACAGTGTATACGATGTTGGTCTGACAGAGATTTTAGAAGTAGAGTACACGGGAGAATTGTTAACACCGGTACTGCCGCTGAAATATAATGGTCATGATTTAGTAGAAGGAACGGATTATCAGGTAAGCTATCAGGTAGCAGATACAGATGAAGAAGGCAATCCGATCCAGGTAGATACGAACCGGGATGTAGGACCGGTTTACGGAACCATCGAGGGAACCGGAAACTATATCGGCACCAGAACATTCACGGTAGATGATCCGATCTTTAAGATCGTTCCAAGATCCATAAAGAGAACTTATGAGAGCGGAGAACTTACGGTAGAAGCATTCCCATCCTATGTATATGATGGAAAAGAGCATAAACCGGAAGTTGTTATCAGAGATACATTGAAAGGTACAGAACCGTTAGTAGAAGGAATCGATTAAACCGTAGTATATGAAGAAACAGTGAATGCCGGAACAAATACAGTCCGGATCACCGGAATCGGAAACTACGGTGAGGAGATAGAACTGACCTATAAGATCATTCCGAAGAGCCTGTTTACTGGTTCGGGAGCAGATGCTGCCATGGTAGAGGGAAGCCGTATGGAAGAGATTGCGGAGCAGACCTATACCGGAGCAGAGATCACACCGGGTATTGGAATATTTGATACCATCAATGATGCTGAGGTACAGTTAGAGGAAGGAAGAGATTATACAATAGCTTACCAGTCTAATACAAATGCAGGTACAGCTACAGCAGTTATTACATTCTGTGGCAACTATACAGGTTACTATGATGCGATCAAAGATACCTATTATAACAGCTATCAGAAGACCTTCCAGATCGTACCACGCGACATTGTAGATGAGAACATCATCATTGAGTCAATAGACGATCAGGAGTATGATAAAAATCCAAAGGAACCGGAACCGGTCATTACGTTTGGCGCAACAACATTAGTAAAAGGCGTGGACTACACATTGGAGTACAGTGAAAACCATACGGACAGTGGAACGGTAACGATCACAGTAACCGGAATTAACAACTTTAAGAACACAAGAACAACAACCTATCAGATCACGCCGAAGTCCTTAGATTCAGCAGATATCCAGGTAGCTGCCATCGATAATCAGGATTATACCGGAAGTAACGTAGTACCGGATGTAACAGTAACTTATGGAACCACAGTACTGAAAAAAGGTGTAGATTATCAGTGTGAAGCGGGAACAAATACCGTAAAACCGGGAACTGCAACCGTGGTCATCAAAGGTATCGGAAACTATGGCGGACAGGTCACAAAAGACTTCAAGATCATCGGAAATCTGGAGTCCAACGGACGTATTGAAACCATTGCACCACAGGCATATACCGGAACAACGGTAAAACCTGCGGCAACCGTAACTTTTGGAGGTTCCAAGCTGATACAGGGAACGGATTACAACATTGATTGGAACAATAACATTGAAGTAGGAACTGCAACCGTAACAATTACAGGAACAGGAGTTTACAAAGGAACGATCACCGGAACCTTCAACATTGCATATGACCTTGCAGCAAACGGTGGAAATAAGGTAGAAACCAATTCGATCGCTGATGAGTATACTTATCAGGGAAGTGCGATCGCACCGATCACACAGGTTTATTACAGTGGTCAGGCAATGACAGCAGGCACAGATTATATCCTGACTTACAGCCAGAATACGAATGTGGGAACTGTAAAGATCACAATTACCGGAATTGGAAAATATACGGGAAGTGTGAGCAGAAGTTTCAAGATCGTAAAGAAAAATCTGGCAAACTGTACTTATTCTTCTGTATCCGGATTTGATTATGATGGTACGGAAAAGACACCGACTGTAACCATCAAGAACGGAACACGGACATTGTCACGCGGAACAGACTATACGCTTCAGTACAAGAACAATAAAAATGCAGGTGTTGGTCAGGTGATCATTTCCGGAGCAGGCAACTACTCGGGAACAGTCATCCGTTACTTTAACATCAACGTATTGCAGCCGACCGGTCTGCGTATGGAATCCAGTAAAGCAAACAGCGTGAAACTGGTATGGAGTTTTAGCGGAAAAGCAACCGGATATGAGATCTACCGCAAGCAGAGCGATGGAAAATACAAGAAGATAGCAACAACGAAAAAGACCACATATACCAATAAAAAACTGGCGCCGTCAACTTCTTACAAATATAAAGTAAGAGCATATGTAAAGAATAGTACGGGAACAGTATATGGTAAATTTACCAGTGTGGTGATCGCTAAGACGACACCGGCAACGCCGAAGGTAACAGTTACTTCGCCAAAGGCAAAACAGGTAAAAGTAAAGTGGAAGGGACTTGCTTCTGCATCAGGATATGAGGTATACCGCAGTACATCTAAAAACGGCAAATATACCTTAGTAAAGACCATCAATAAACGCTCGACAGTCACATATGTGAACAAAAAATTAAAGAGTAACAAGACCTACTACTACAAAGTGCGTGCATTTAAGAGCAGCAAGGGTGTAAAGACCTATGGAAGTTACTCCTCTGCAAAGAAAATAAAAGTGAAGTAAAGATTTATGAACAGAGAGTACAAGATTGGTGCATACGTTTTTCAGACATATGAGGAATATAGCGACGGACTCGACGATGTAAATACGATACGTTACATCGTCGACAATGTCGACATGGATGATATGGATGTACTATTACATCTGTACGATTGGATGAAGCAGGAAAAACTGGTTTTTAAAAGTCCGATAGGAGAAGCATTTTTTGCAGATATTGTGGAGCGGGTTGCGACGCAGTCCCAGCAGCAGTTAGATGCAGAGAAAAAGATCGAGGACAAAAAAGAGACGACAGACAGACTTCGGAAATACGGAGGAATCATCTGTGTCATAGCCGCAGTAATTTGTTTTGCAATTTACTTCGGAATAGAATATAGTAATTATAAAGGGAAAAAAGAAATACAACATTTGCAGGATTTAAAGCAGACTTCCGTGAATGCACCGACAACCACACTTGAAAAAAAGGGTGACATTTCTAAAAAGCAGGAAAATGCAGAGGGTAAACAGGAAGAACTGCCGGACATTCTGCCGGAATATCAGGCAATATATCAGGAAAATCCGGAGTTTGCAGGCTGGCTGACAATACCGGACAGCATTGTAGATTATCCGGTGATGAAGCCGAAGAACGATACCGATTACTATCTGGACCATACGTTTAGCGGCGAAGAGGACAAAAACGGTACGCTGTTTATAGACAGCAGAAATGACATTGTCCACCGCAGTACAAATATAATCATATACGGACATAATATGAAGAGCAGTGCCATGTTTGGTTCTTTAAAAAAATATCTGGACGAAGAATACTGGCAGTCGCATAAGACGATACAGTTTGACACGATCTATGAAAAAGGAACTTATATTGTAACAGCCGTATGTCTTGGAAAAGTAGAATATCAGGACGATGATGTGTTCCGATACTACGATTTTTTAAATGCAGAAAGTAAAAAGGAATTTAATGTATTCAAGAAAAATGTGGAAAAGAGTGCGGTATTAGCGGACAAAGAGCCGATCAAATATGGAGATAAACTTCTGACATTATCCACTTGCAATCAGTATGTGGAGAACGGAAGATTATATATAGTAGCAAAAAAAATAGAACAATAAAATTTCAAGGATGAAGGCAGGGCGATGAACATGAAAAGAAAGACAAAGAGAAGAGTGGGAATTTTTCTGGTAGTAGCTATGCTTGCG
>OHVW01000776.1_pt1 | contig 9523 bp, 9 predicted proteins | sample 1579601 | NCBI WGS metagenome assembly OHVW01 (sample SAMEA3882549, study PRJEB24775) | human gut metagenome | biome: human-associated habitat; feature: intestine environment; material: feces | place: Netherlands | collected 2009/2010 | reverse complement strand
TTCTCATGATCAGACTGATCAGAGGCTTATTCAGTTCCGCCTCCGGTGTATAGGTATCACAGAGATATTCGCGGGTCAGCTTCTGCTCATCCTTACTGATGCTTCCCCACCAGCCGGCAAGTGTCTCATTGTCGTGAGTTCCTGTGTAAGCAACACTGTTCACCGGATAATTGTGCGGTAGATAGTCGTTCGCAGATCCGGAATCTCTCGAATCAAATGCAAATTCCAGCACCTTCATGCCTGGGAATCCGCTGTCTCTTACCAGATCACGTACGCTGTCCGTAACATATCCAAGGTCTTCTGCGATAACCGGTTTTTCACCCAGTGCTTCTCGTACTTTCCAGAACAGATCCATGCCAGGCCCCTTTTCCCAGTGTCCGTCTACTGCCGTCTCTGCCCCGTATGGAATAGAGAAATACTCATCGAATCCACGGAAATGATCGATTCTTACCACATCATACAGGCGGAATACATAAGCCAGACGAGATATCCACCACTGATAGCCGGTTTCCTTATGATATCCCCAGCGGTACAGTGGATTTCCCCATAACTGTCCGGTTGCAGAGAATCCGTCCGGCGGGCATCCGGCTACGGCAACCGGTACATTTTCCTCATCCAGCTGGAATAATTCCGGATGTGCCCAGGTATCTGCGCTGTCCATTGCCACATAGATTGGGATATCGCCGATGATCTGAATTCCTTTTTTATTGGCATATGCTTTCAACTGCATCCACTGTTCATAGAACTTGAATTGCATATACTGCTGGAATTCAATATCAAAATACAACTCTTCACGGTAATAATCCATGGCAGGTCCCCAGCGCAGCTTGATATCATCTGCCCACAACTTCCATTCCACACCGTCAAATCTGTCTTTAACTGCCATAAATAATGCATAATCTGACAGCCACCAGCTGTTCTCTTCTACGAACTTCTGATATTCTGCATTCTCATGTACCTTACTTCTTTCGTAAGCTTTTCGAAGAAGAGGGTAACGCCCTTCGTAAATCTTTTTATAATCAATACTCCCTTTTGCTTTTCCCCAGTCTACGGCCTCACATTCCGCCTTTGTCAGAACACCTTCTTCCACCAGTGCCTCCAGACTGATGAAATATGGGTTTCCCGCGAATGTAGAAAATGACTGATACGGGGAATCCCCGTAACTTGTAGGACCAAGCGGCAGGATCTGCCAGTAACTCTGACCTGCTTTCTTCAGCCAGTCTACAAATTCATATGCACTTTTTGAGAAACAGCCGATTCCATATTCAGATGGAAGGCTGCTGATCGGCATGAGTATGCCTGCTGCTCTTTCGCTCATCTTTCTTTCCCTCTTCTTTTTTCTATTTATTTTGATTTCCTTTTTGCTTTATATTTTTGCAGATGTCTTATTATAAAATGATCCATTATACCGTTATCATAACTCCATAATGATCCGATACAACCGGTGCATTCTTTCCGTTACAGATAACATTTGATGAGCGGACATCTGCCGGAATAATTGCCACTCCGTCTCCTAATACCTTATCTGAAAACACCGGATCCGGTACTTCACTTAAAGGCACTGCCTTTCCGGTTAACGGCGCAAGAATTACTTCTGGAACCTTTTTACTCTCATTCTCGTTCACAACGAAACCTCCTCATGTTTTTATTGTCTGCACTTCTTTTGCATTTGTTTTGCGCAACCGCTTGCATTAATTATATTCAGTTTTTGCATTGTTTTCAATTAGTATTTTACTTTTTGCTCTGATTTCTACTTTTTGTATAATTTTGCATTATTGTTTTTGTGCACTTTCCCTATGTTTTCTCATGCGCGCTTGCGCAATATTTCATGCAAATGCATTGCAATGTTGTTTTCTTTGCTGTAAAATAAAAATATATGAAAAATCTATGATATCGGAACGTATAAAACAAGAATATCAGAACTACAAAACAAACGGAGGTTATCTTTATGGCAGTAACGATCAAGGACGTGGCTGCGCTGGCAGGAGTCTCTCCTTCCACCGTGTCCAGAACCTGTAAAAATAATCCATCCATCAGCGAAGAAACGAAAGAACGTGTCAGAAAGGCTATGGCGGAACTGGGGTATGAGCCGAATTTCCAGGCAAGCAATCTTGCCTCTCAGAATTCGCGTACCATTGGCATCATTCTCCCCGCTTCCGCAAAAGAAGTCTATGAGAACTCCTTCTATCTGGAAGCAATCCAGGGAATCAGCCATTATTGTAATGGCAGACAGTATATGACAACAATTGTAACCGGGCAGGATGAAGCAGAGATCCTTGACGCCGTTCGCTCTATGTCCAGAAGTGGCAAAGTAGACGGTTTCATCATACTGTATTCCAAGAAAGATGATCCCGTCATCGATTACCTTTTTAACGAAGGGCTTTTATATATTCTGATTGGAAAAGCAACACAGTATACCAACCAGACTATCTATATTGATAATGATAACCTGCTTGCCGGAAGAGAAGCGGCTGAATATCTTTATCAGCTTGGACACCGCCGGATTGCCTACCTTGGTTCCGACAGCTCCCTGATGTTCTCTGCCGATCGTAAAGCCGGTTACCAGCTTGCGCTTGCAAGCCACCAGCTCCCGGTTCGTTCGGAATATTGCGTGGAAGTAAAGAATGTATCAGAGAATAACGAAGAAGCCATACGCGGGCTCCTTATGCAGAAAGACCGCCCGACAGCAATCCTGGTCAGCGACGATATCCTCGCCGTCTCTTTAGAAAGAGTCTGTCTGGAAAACCATCTTGCAATCCCGGAAGATCTGTCGATCATCTCCTTCAATAACTCTTTGTTCGCAAGACTGACCTCACCACAGTTAACATCAATCGACATCGGAGCAGGCCAACTCGGAAGTGAAGCCGCCTCCCAGATCATCAACCACATAGAAAATCCAAATCTCCTTGCAACCAAGATCATTGTTCCTCACCACCTGATCGAACGGGACAGCTGTTGTAAAATATAACCTGTAAGAGATTTTGTTATAACATCATAAAACACAAAAAGGAAATATATAATGTTATAAGGTTTTCTGCATAGCAAACGAAAACATTTACATTATATATTTCCTTTTCATTTTTCATTATAAAATCTTAGATAAAAATTCCTTAAGACGAGGATCTTTTGGATTCTCAAAAAATTCCTCCGGTTTTGCCTGTTCTTTTATCTGTCCCGCATCTATAAAGATAACTCTGGAACCAACTTCCTTGGCAAATCCCATCTCGTGTGTTACCACAACCATCGTCATGCCTTCTCTTGCAAGCTTTTTCATCAGCTCCAGAACTTCTCCTACCATCTCCGGATCGAGTGCCGATGTCGGCTCGTCAAACAGGATCACATCCGGATCCATTGCCAGCGAACGGACAATTGCAATTCTCTGCTTCTGACCGCCGGATAACTGCGATGGATACGAATCTGCCTTTTCGGCAAGTCCTACTCGTTCCAGAAGTTCCATTGCTCTTTTATCTGCCTCTTCCTTACTCTTTCCAAGAAGCTTGATCGGAGCAAGTGTGATATTTTCCTTGATCGTCTTATGTGGGAATAAATTAAAGTGCTGGAACACCATTCCCATCTTCTGACGGTGCTTGTTAATATCCACATGTTTGTCTGTAATATCCACACCTTCAAAATAGATATGTCCCTGGTCCGGAACCTCAAGAAGATTCAGAGAACGCAGGAATGTTGACTTACCGGAACCGGATGGTCCTACAATAACGACCACTTCTCCTCTGTGAATCTCCTCATCAATCCCATTCAGCGCATGGAAATCCCCGTATATTTTATGCAGACCTTCTACTTTGATCAGTACATCATCTTTCTTAGTGGTCACTGTTTCTCAACCTCCTCTCCAGTAAGCTGACAAGCTTGGTAAATATCATTACCATTGCCAGATAGATCAGTGCAACGGCGATCAACGGCATAAATGCATCATATGTACGGCTTCGAATGATATCCCCGCCTTTAGTCAGGTCCTGTAATGCGATATAACCGGATACAGAAGTTTCCTTTAACAGAGAGATAAATTCATTACAAAGTGTCGGGAGTACATTCTTAAATGCCTGTGGCATAACAATATACATCATCGTCTGTGCATAGTTAAATCCAAGGCTTCGCCCTGCTTCAAACTGTCCGTTATCGATAGACATAATACCAGAACGGAATATCTCGGCAACATATGCACCCGAGTTAATACCAAATGCTACGATCGCAACGACAACCTTACTGATATCAACACTTCCAAATATAATAAAGTAAATGATCATCAGCTGTACAACTACTGGTGTTCCACGGATCACCGTCAGATAAACTTTACAGATTGCATTCAGAATCTTCAATTTGCCGGTCTTATCATGTGTTGTACGGACAATTGCGATCAAGAATCCAAGTACTACACCAATCAATACTGCAAATACAGTAACCAGCAAAGTGATCTTCAGACCATCTGTAATATATCTCCAGCGGTTATCATCTATAAAATTCGAAATAAAACTACTTTTCAATTCCTGCATGTTCTCATCCTACTCTTCTGGATTATTTCTTAACGATGATCATCTGTTTTCCTGTGTAATAGGAATCAGAAAAATCTACCTGTTTCTCTCTTTCCTTTGTAACAGTCATACCAGCCGCACCAAAATCTGCTTTTCCGCTGTCAACTGCTGCAATAATTGAGTCAAATTCCATATCATTTACAGTAAGTTCCATACCGAGCTTATCTGCGATTGCCTGTGCAAAGTCTACATCAACACCAACAATCTTGTTATCTTCATAATATTCATATGGCTCAAATGCTGCATTTGTTGCCATCACAAGTTTACCATTAGAATGATCGACATCTGCCGGAGACTCATATCCTTTTTCTTCTGTTCCGTCGATATAATATCCAACGATCTTGTCAAATGTTCCGTCTTCTTTCAGTTCCTTGATTGCTGCGTTGAATTTGTCTTCCAGCTCTGTATTGCCCTTTTTAAAGCACATTGCATAATCTTCTTCTACATAAGGTGTCTCAAGAATCTTCAGTCCGTCATTTGCATCTACAAATGCTTTTGCAGGCTCGTTATCAATAACAACTGCATCGATCTTTCCTTTTACCAGTGCCTGTACTGCATCTGCACCTTTATTAAAACGCTCTACATGATCATCACCGAAATCATCAGAACAGTAGATATCGCCTGTTGTACCTGTCTGAACACCAATCTTTGCATCCTTAAGATCATCTGCACTTTCAATTTTCTTTTCTTCTTTTTTAGATCCGCATGCTGCCATAGAACATACACATGCACCAATCAGCATTACACTGATAAGTTTCTTTAATTTCATAATCTTTTCCTCCATTCTTTTGACAAACTGTATAAAAATACATATATACTTAATATATTATCATGTTTTAATCAAAAAACAAGTGGATAATTCCACATATTCGCAAAACATCCACCCATTTTCTTTATACATTTCTATGCAATTACAGTCTGAATAATAGTCCATACAATGATCAGACCGCCCAAAACGATACGATAATATCCAAATACTTTAAAATCATGCTGTTTGATATATCCCATAAGGAACTTGATCGCAATAACCGATAATCCAAAAGACACGATACATCCAAGCATCAGAAGACCAAATTCTGCGCCTGTAAAATGGAAACCGAATTTGATCAGTTTCAAAAGACTGGCACCAAACATTGCCGGAATTGCCAGGAAAAATGTAAATTCTGCAGCCACTTCTCTTGATACTCCGATCAGCAGTGCTCCGACAATCGTAGCTCCTGATCTTGATGTTCCCGGTATCAGCGCAAGCATCTGGAAGAAACCGATCCATAATAACATCTGTACACTTAACTGGGAGATCCTTGTCACAGAAGGTTTTTTGCCTGCATTATGATTTTCTACAACGATAAATAAGATACCATATACGATCAGCATCACTGCTACCGGAATCGGTTTATAGAAGATCTCATCCAGAATATCATTGAACAGAACTCCTACGATTCCTGCAGGTACCGATGCGATCAGTACCTTGATCCACATCTGCCAGGTCAGCATCTTCTGCTTGTGGCTCTTTCTTGGTGAAAACGGGTTCAACTTATGAAAATACAGTACTACAACTGCCATGATCGCACCTAACTGGATAACCACATCAAACATCTCCATAAATGCATCACTCATACTTGGTTTCAGCACATTTCCAACCAGAATCAGATGTCCGGTACTGCTGACAGGAAGCCACTCTGTGATTCCCTCTACAATTCCTAAAATTATAACCTTGATAATATCTAACATGTTGCGCTCCTTTCCTTAATCCAGCACATATTTTTCTATAAATTTCGCAACGCCCTCTTCGTCATTGGATAATGCCACATAATCTGCTGCTTCTTTTACGGAAGGAATGGCATTTTCCATTGCCACTCCCGTTCCTACTTCTTTCAGCATCTTCAGATCATTGTTGCCATCTCCGAACGCCATGATTTCTTCTCTTGGAATTCCAAGAAGCTTTCCAAGTTCGATCATTGCTTTTCCCTTGTTCACTCCTGCTGCATTAATCTCCAGATTCATCGGAAGCGCTCCCGTGATCTCAATTCCCGGAACATCTTCGATCTCTTTTCTGGCCGCATCACGATCTTCCACAGAAGTAAATAACGCCTGGATCTTATCTACAGGAAGTTTCGTCTCATCAAATTTGACTCTCACATCATCCACTGCCACACGTGTAGACATAATATAATTCGCCATTGCCGGAACACTCAGATATTTACCAATATGTTCCAGTGCTTCCCGCGAGGCATAGCCTACGCCATCAAAATAAATCTCCCGAAATGTATCATAATGTTCGAATACGTCCATCATTACTTCTGCAATATCATGTGGAAGCAGTTCCTCTACAATTGCTTCATTCTTCTCAAGATCTATAACTCTTCCGCCGTTCGCAGTAACCGCATAACGTATGCCCGGGAATTCCAGCAATTCCTTTGGCACTCCCGTAATAGGTCTTCCCGTCGCCGGCATCACAATAATTCCCTGTTCAATCGCTCTTTTCAACACATCTTTCGTATATTGTGTCAACTCTTTGTCAGATTTTAAAAGTGTTCCATCCAGATCCATTCCAATCATTCTGGTTTTAATTTTCATATGTAATTAATTCCTTTCCTTCTCTTAAAAACATAAGAAGTTTCTTACTGATCTTATTCTCTCCCTGTTCATATGCCTTTTCTCCGTGATCGATCATTTTTTCAACGATATCTTTATTTCCGGCCGGAGCAAACAACACTGTATCTTTTCTCGGAATCATGATAATCAGATCATCCTTCAACTTGTCTGCGCAGACCTGCCAGATATGCTTAAAGCACACGGAACTTGCCTCATGATGTCCGTCTGCTACGATCCCATATCCCCCATACCAGGTATTCGCAATTACAAATTCTACATCTCTGTTCAGATTTTCACAAGCTTTATGATACAGTTTTATGATATCACATTCAGGCGGAAGCATGTTATCCTTTAAGATCTCATATATATCTTCCCCTCTTTTAATTGCAAACACTACGTTCAGATCCCCAAGGAACCCAATTACAGGTGCATCTTCTTCCGAAAAATGCTTTCCATTCAAAGCCTGGGAATCCGTAAGCTCTGCTTTTATCCACGGATAGATCTGCTCACTGATATTTTCCAATTTATAATTTTCTTCTTCGTATTTTTTCATATTATATATATTCCTCTCTTATTCAGACATTCTACCTATTTATTTTATACATAATTCTTTCCTCTGTAAACCTTTTCCGAATTAGTTTACATAAAGTTTAATATATCTTTAACCTGCCAAAAGAAACCTAAAATTTGCTTTATAATGAATTTTGTTGTATAATAGATAAGCATTCGCGAAAAGGGAAAGGATATGTTTATGATAAGTATGAAAAAGAAACGAGCATTACGATCGGCTTTGGCAATTACCATCTGCACCGTAACAATTGCTTCTGTTAGTACTCCGGTATATTCAGCACCTTCGACAGATGAATTGGAAAATACCACCTCTGATCTCAAAGGTGAGTTAAACGATTTAAACAGCCAGTTATCTTCTTTAAGTAAAGAGCTGGACACTGCTTCCAGTCAGGTAGAGGATCTGGCTGCCAAAGTAGAAAAATCAAAACTGGATCTAGCTTCTGCTCAGCTTGATGAGGAAGCTCAGTATGATTCCATGAAAGATCGTATCAAATTCATGTATGAAGGCGGCGGAGCATCTCTGGTTCAGATTCTGCTCACTTCCGAAAATATGGGAGATTTTCTGAATAAAGCTGAATATGTTGCAACTATCAGTAAGTATGACCGCTCTATGCTGGAAGAATTACAGCAGGTTCGTGCTAATGTAGAAAAGAAACAGAAAGATCTGGAAGAACAGCAAAGCAAACTTTCCGGACTTCAGGAAACATTGACAAGCAAACGTGATGAACTGAATTCAAAGATTTCATCCACTTCCGGAGAACTGGCAAATTATCAGGCACAGTTGGATCGTGCCAAAGCTGCCGAGGAAGCATTAAAGCTTGCACAGAATGATAAAATATCTGGCTCTGTAAAATCAGAAGCCTCAAAACCAAGTAACTCAACCAATACTACGAATAACGCGAATAAAACAAATTCAACAACAAACGGTTCGACTAATCAAAATAAAAATAACACCACTAATAATACCGGCAACAATACTACCAACACAGGTAACAACACCAATGTATCTACAACGGATGTCGCATTATTAGCGGCAATCCTTCAATGTGAGGCAGGTAGTTATGATGGAATGCTTGCTGTTGCAACTGTTATCATGAACCGCGTAGCAAGCCCGGCTTATCCGAATACTCTGCGTGCTGTTATATACCAGTCAGGACAATTCGCTCCAACCTGGAACGGTTCATTGAATAAAGTACTGAGTAAAGGTGCTTCATCCACCGCTTATTCTGTAGCTCGGGCTGCACTTGGTGGTGCAAGACATTCTGCAGTTATCAATTGTCTGCAGTTCAGATCCGCGTCAACCGGTGTATCCGGAATCAACATTGGTGGAAATGTATTTTTCTAATTTTATTTAGTAGCTGACATTGTCTCCTGCATACTATGGTATAAAAAATAAGCCTCATTTTGAGGCTTATTTTTTATACCATAGTACACGGTAGAAATTAGCGGCAACACCTTTCCTGTATTAATATCATCTATTCATACTCCATAACATCGATCCATTTCATCAAGAAGTCTTTTTCCAGACGGATATCTTTCCCAAGCTCTGCAGCAGCTACGATTGGCAGCCATTGTTCTACATACTGTCTTGCTGTGTCACTCTTCTTGCAGAATAACTTAAGATAAAGATCTGCACTTTCCTGATCATGTAATGCAAATAACAGATATGTCATTGCAGCATCTGCACTTGCATTTCCCTGTGAAGCATGTGCCCAGTCGATCACTGTCATCTTTCCGTTCTTTTCAACAATCACATTACTCGGGTTAAAATCACCGTGACACAATTTCGTATGCTTCGGCATTCCTTC
>OHVW01000772.1_pt1 | contig 9567 bp, 7 predicted proteins | sample 1579601 | NCBI WGS metagenome assembly OHVW01 (sample SAMEA3882549, study PRJEB24775) | human gut metagenome | biome: human-associated habitat; feature: intestine environment; material: feces | place: Netherlands | collected 2009/2010 | reverse complement strand
TATTTACCTCACGGAAAATGATATCATTCAGCTTATCGATCTCTTCTCTTAAATCTTCCGGATAAAGATCCGGTGCTCCCTCTTTGTGATAAGGCTTCCATGCCGTCTCAAAGTAAAGTGTCAGATTGAAATAATCATTATTTACCACCTTACCGGACGGGATATCCACAAGTGCCGGTACGGTAAATCGTCCGGTATAATCCGGATTTGCTGCAAGATATGCCTCACTGATATAGTGGATTCCAAGAACCGGATCCACATCTCCTTCGTCCAGTGTAAATGCCCAGTCGCTTCTCGGCACATCCGGTCTCTTTGGATCTGCGGTTCCAAGACTGATCACATCCTCCAATCCCAGAAGTCTTCTTACAATCACACTGCGGTGCGCCCACGGGCATACCGGCGCCCACAAAAGGCGATAACGTCCCGGCTCTACCGGAAGCTTTCCTTCTCCCTCACCAAACGGTGTTTCAAACTGATTCTTCTGACGGTTGAAATTTCCTTCACTGTCTACTTCTTTATTTACCCATTCTGTCGATGTATTTTCTCTCATAATCTTTTCCCTTTCCTACGCTGTCTGATTCTGTTTTTCCTGCTCTTGTCTGATACTCATTGCTTTCGCTCCCTTCTTTTATCCTGTTGGAAAAAATCGACTGATCCCTCAGCCGATTTTGTTTTTTCTCTTAAATTGAATAATCCGGTTCTTCCATCCGGTTGATCTTTGTAAAGAACTCTTTGACACGTTCGTTCTTCGGATTTCCAAACACTTCTCTCGGCGTTCCGTCTTCCAGGATCTTTCCTCCGTCCAGGAAGATCACTCTGGTTGCAACGTTTCGTACAAAGCTCATCTCATGGGACACCAGAAGCATTGTATATCCTTCATTTGCCGCTTTTTTGATCGTATCCAGAACTTCTCCGACAAGCTCCGGATCCAGTGCAGATGTCGGCTCATCGAGAAGTAACAGTTCCGGCTCCATTGCGAGTGCTCTTGCGATCGCAACTCTCTGCTGTTGTCCTCCGGATAAATGTGCCGGATAATGATTCGCCCATTCCAGAAGTCCTACGTTCTTAAGCTGTTCTCTTGCGATCTCTTCTGCTTTTTTCTTGTCCATTTTCTTTACGATGATCAGGCCTTCCATTACATTTTCCAATGCTGTCTTTTTGGAAAAGAGATTGAATCCCTGGAATACCATGCTGGTCTTTTTTCTAAGCTCTACCAGTGACTTTTTATCACTGCGTGCCAGATCTACGCTCAGGTCTCCGATGCTGATGCTTCCGCTTTCCGGCTTCTCTAACCTGTTCAGGCAGCGTAAGAATGTTGACTTTCCGGTTCCGGATGGTCCGATGATCGCTACAACATCACCTTTGTTGATGTTCAGGTCGATGCCGTTTAAGACCACGTTATTATTGAATTTTTTGGAAATATTTTTCACTTCAATCATTGGTTCAATGCCCCCTCATCTGTCTGTATTGCCGGTGCATTCTCCGGTATGCGGATCTTCTTCTCAATCAGTTTGATTCCCTGCTCTACGATGATCGTAATGATCCAGTAAATGACCGCCAGAGATACATAGACTTCAAAGTAACGGTATGTACGTCCTGCGATGATCTTTCCTGCTGCCGTCATCTCTACAACCGCACAGACGAATGCAAGCGATGTTCCCTTGATCAGTCCGATAAAGGAGTTACCAAGTGAAGGTAATGCAACTACGATTGCTTCCGGAAGAATCACTCTTCGTAATGCCTGAAAATATGTCATGCCAAGTGCATTGGCTGCCTCGATCTGTCCCTTCGGTACAGATTCCAGTGAAGCTCTGATCACTTCTGCGTTGTATGCCGATTCATTAACTGCCAGTGCGATAAATGCATAGATGATCGGTGCCACGCCGTTGGCATTATAATTCGTTCCATATTTCAAATTGATGGCTTTTAAGATCATCGGGATTCCAAAGTATGTTACATACAACTGTACCAGTACCGGAGTTCCACGGATTACTGAAATATACAGATTGGCAATCTGTTTTAACACCGGGATCTTCTTCATCTTGATCAGTGCCAGGATCAGACCTAAGATCAGGCTGACGATCATGGCTACCACTGCCAGTTCCAGTGTCACCGGCAGATAGGTTAACAGATCCGGTATCTGTGTAAATACCATCTTAATATCAAATAAATTACTCATGCTGATTCTTCCTTTCTGGATTCCAGACTGATGTTAGTTTGGTGTTTTTTCAAACTGATCATCTTCCGGAGCTGTATCCTGTCCGAAATATTTCTGGCTTAATTCTGTAAGTGTTCCATCTTTTTTCAGTTCTTTTAACTGCTCATCTACTTTGTCTCTGAGTTCTTCCTGATCTTTCGGGAAAATGTAATAAGCATAGCTGTTATCTGCGATTGCTTTTGCATCTTCATCAGAGATCTGATTAGCAACTACATCATAGTTGTATTCTTTCTGATATGCGTTGTACATTGCCACATCAATGATTGCAAGATCTGTTGTTCCATCTTCGATATGCTGTAATGTGATTGCTGTATCTGCATCGGTATAAGTAATGTCGATTTTCTTATCCGGATTCTTTTCATTCCAGTTCTCGATTGCTGTTGTAACACTGACACCGGACTGTCCTTCAAAGGATTTTCCTGCTGCATCTGCAAATGTTTTTACTTCCGGTGCACCTTTTTTGGTAATGAATACATATCCGATTTTGTCATATGGATAAGAGTACAGATAAGATTTCGCTCTTTCTTCATTGTATGAGAAGTTATTGACTCCGATCTGATAGGTTCCGCTTGTAACTCCGGAGAATACAGAAGGGATATCTGTTACTTCAATCTGAAGATCATATCCGTCTAAACGGTCAAAGACTTCTTTTAATACTTCGACATCATATCCTGTTGTCTCATTGTCATCTCCTACATAGGTATAAGGCTTTACATTCGCTCCGGTTCCTGCTTTTACTGTTACCGTCTTCGTTCCGCCGGAACTTTTGCTGTCACTTTTGGAAGATCCGGATCCTCCGGCACATCCGGTTGCCAGTACTCCAAGTGCTACAGTGATTGCTGCTATACTTACCAGTTTATTTCTTTTCATAATACATTCTCCCTCTTTATACTTTATTCGTTTCTCTGCTTTTCATCTCTATTTTTCTGTCCCCTGCAGGTTACAGCTGTTTTTCCGTCATGATACACTGGAATGCTCCGGTTCCTGTAATCTGCTTTGGATCTGCCACATAACCAAGTTTTTCATAGAATCCAACTGCTTCGGTTCTGGAGTTGATAAAGATCTTTTTCACACCGCGTTCTGCAAACCACTCTTCTGCCGCAGTGATTGCCGCTGCTCCATAATGCTGTCCGCGGTATTCCTTAAGTGTTGCGACTCTTTCAATCTTTCCGGTATTTTCATCCAGCTGATGCAGTCTGCAGGTCGATACCGGATGGATTCCATCCAGCACCAGTATGTATTCATCGCCTGCCTTATCTTCACCGAATTCCATCTCCAGTGACACACCAAATCCATTGCACATGGCCTCAGTCCTCACATAATGGACTCCTGCGATCTCCCATTCTTTATCTGTTACACGGATTGCTTCCATCGGTTCTTCCTCCTGTTTTTTGTATCTGTTTTCTGCCTATTTTTCTGCTTTCCACTTATGAGCCGGATCCTTACTTAGTGCTTCTCTTCCGGTTGGCTGGCTCCAGATTGTATCCCAGTCCGTCTCCTGTACAACAATGTCGTAATATACATTCTCCCAGTAATCTTCCGGTGCATGCGTAAGATCCTCAGATGCTGCGAAATCTTTGAAATATGTATTGTGTCTGAATGCCGGGATCTGATACAAATCTCTTGCATATGGCCACAGGTTCTTGTAATCTACCAGTCTGTGTACGCAAGGTCCGATATTTCTAGAATAGCTGTAGTCAAATCTTGCAAGTGTTGTATACAGGCGGATGTCACTGTCTGTAATGTAATCTCCGAATAAGAATCTCTGATTCTCCAGCCGTTTGTCCATTGCCTCAAGTCCTGCGAAGAATGTCTCATAACCATCTTTGAATGCCTGTAAACTTTCTGCGAACTGTGCACGGTATACAGCATTATTGACATTTTCAAACAACCATACATTCAGCTTATCGATCTCTTCTCTCAATTCTTCCGGATATAGATCCGGCGCTCCTTTTTTATGTAACGGCTTAAATGCTGTCTCGAAATGATTCGTCAGATGGTGGTAATCGTTATTTACTACTTTTTTCTCTTTGTAATCTACCAATGCCGGTACGGTAGTTCTTCCTTCATAATCATCATCTGCGTTGTAATATAATTCACTTAAGAACTGTGCTCCCGTCTCCTTGTTAATATGATTCGGTGAGTTTACGAATTCCCATCCAAGTGGTTTTTCATAATCGCCCCAGTCTACGATTTCAACTTTGATTGCCTTATCAAGTCCGAGTAACTCTCTTGCGATCGATGCTCTGTTGGACCAGTTGCATCCTTTTCCCCAGAATAAGATATATCTGTCTGCTTCTACCGGGTTTTCTCCTTCTCCGAATCCTTTTGTGAAATGATTCGGCTGTCTGTGAAAGTTTCCATATTCATCTATTTCCTGACCAGACTCTGTAGGTCTGACTCTGATCTGTCTTCCGTTTACTTCATAATATTCATGTTCTGCCATCTTACGATTCCTGCCTTTCTGTATTGTTCTTCTATATCGCTGCTGTATATTTTCTTAATCCTGTTTTTCTGTTCTGAATTTATTACCCGGATCGCTGCTGAGTCTTGCTCTGTTATGAGGTGCTCCCCAGTATGCATCAAAGTCAATCTCATCTAAGAATCTTGCATTGAATGACTCGAATGTTCTTCCCTGTTTCTTGTTATCCGGGTTTGCAAAATCTTTAAAATATGTATTGTTCTTGAATGCCGGAATCTGATATAGGTCTCTTGCATATGCCCACAGGTTCTTGTAAGTGAACAGTGGATGTTTGGTGTGTCCGAGCTGATGTGTATAACGGATATCCAGTCTTGCAAGTGTTACATAAAGTCTCACATCACTGTCTGTTACATAATCTCCGAATAAGAATCTTCGGTTCTCCAGTCTTTCTTCCAGCAGATCCATTGCTGCGTAGAAAGAATTGTATGCATCCCAGTAAGCTTCTTTCGATCTGCAGAAGGTTGTCTTGTATACTCCGTTGTTGATGTTATCGAACAGCCAGTAGTTCATCTCGTCGATCTCATTTCTTAACTCTTCCGGATACAGATCCGGCGCATTCTTTTTATGGAATGGTTTGAAATCTACTTCAAAATAATTAGTCAGCTTATGATAATCGTTATTTACTACTTTTCCTGTCTTTACATCGATCAGTGCAGGTACGGTAGTTCTTCCTGTATAATCATCGTCTGCTTTGTAATATGCTTCACTTAAGAACTGAATATCCAGAACCGGATCTACGTTATCTTTGTCATATACGAATTCCCATCCAAGGTTCTTTTCATGATCTGCATGATCTACCATATTCACGCTGATCGCTTCATCTAATCCAAGAAGTTCTCTTACAATAGAAGCTCTGTTAGACCAGTGGCAAAGCTTTGCCCACACCAGTCTGTATCTGCCTGCTTCTACCGGATTCTTTCCTTCTCCGAATCCTTCAGTAAAATGGTTTGGCTGGCGGACAAAATATCCGTTCTCATCTACTTCTGAAACTGTCTCTACCGGACGAACTCTAATCTTTCTTCCATTTACTACTTCATAATCAAATTCTGCCATGTCACTGTCTCCTTTTTTCTGACTTTCTTCTATCTTTTCTTCTGTTTTATTCGAACAGATCTGTAGACAAATGCCGTTCTCCTTCTTATCGATACTGTATATTCTAAGCAAATTTCTCTGCTCTGTTGTTCGGTTCATTCCAGTAACTTTCATCCGGTCCAAGTCCTACGATCTGGTATGGGTTTTCTTCTTTGGTTCCGAGAAGTTCTTCTTGTTTGATCTTTTCGAAATCTGCAAATTCTTTATACTCCGGAATGCTGTATAATTCTTTTGCGTAATTCCAAAGGTTGTCATAATCCCTCAATGCCTTTCTGTTCAGTCTCTGTTTGAAATAATAGACTGCATCGAACCGGATCAAGATGTCGTATAATCGCTTGTCTTCCTCTGTAATCTCATTTCCTTCCAGGTATCTGTTGTCATTCAACAACTTTTCCAGATTATCGAGGATCTGAAATACATGATCATATGCTTTTTCATACGCTTCCTGCTTAACTGCTTCGCCGGCCGCTTTTATTTCTTTTTGTAATTCATCAATCAGTTTTACTGCCATTTTCGAACTCCTTTCATCGTGTCCGCCTATCTGGATATAATAAAAGCGGATACATCCTGATATCGTGTACCCGCTTCTTCTTATCTCTATCTTATCTCAGGTAACATGATATGCATGATTAACAAGCTGTATCCATCATCGACATCATACAGCAACAACACATCATGTTCTTTTTGCTTGTTTCTACATATCTTCTTACCATCGCTTTGTTCTCCTTTTTTGTATTTTAGTTTTCCTATCTGTTTGATATGTTTTGTATTATATTCATATATTTCCTATTTGTCAACTATGTTTTGTGGATTTTATTTGTTTTTATTTTTGTACAATTTTAACGTGGTAAATTATTTTCTCTTAAAAATGAAGACAACAAGCGCAAAAAAGGGGATGTAAAAAAACTCAATCGAGTTTTTTACATCTCCTTTTCAAAAACACAGTACTATCCTATTACATAAAATGTCGTTCCGTCTTCATATTATAAATGACGTTTCTATACAGCCTGTGCCTTGCTTCCTTTTATCATTTCTACAAAATATGCATGCACACTTGTATCATCATTCAGTTCCGGATGAAACGCAGTTGCAAGCTGGCTGCCCTGTCTTGCGGCCACAACTTTTCCATCTACTACGGCAAGTATCTCTGCCTCTCCGTAGACATCGTCAATATACGGTGCACGGATGAATGTCATTGGAATCTTTCCAATTTCTTTCATCTCATCTTCTGTATAAAAGCTTCCAAGCTGTCTTCCATACGCATTCCGCTTTGCCAGAATATTCATCGTACCAAAACATGTAACTCCGTCTTCCACCCGCTCTGCCAAAAGGATCAGTCCGGCGCAGGTTCCGAATACCGGAAGCCCGTCTTCAATCTTCTGTTTCAATGTATCGTAAATGTCCAGTTCGATCAGAAGCTTTCTCATAACGGTACTTTCTCCACCCGGAAGGATCAGACCATCAAAGTGACGGTTCAGATCTTCTTTTTTCCGGATTTCAAAATGTTCCACGCCCAGGCGGTCCAGCATCTGTCCATGCTCTAAGAATGCTCCCTGCATTGCCAAGATTGCAATCGTCATCTTACTTTCCTCTTTCTGCCATTAATAATTCAATTTCCTGTTCGTTGATTCCTACCATTGCTTCGCCAAGATCTGTCGAAAGTTCAGCGATCAGTTTTGCATCTGTGTAGTTCGTAACTGCTTTCACAATAGAAGCCGCACGCTTTGCAGGATTACCAGATTTGAAGATTCCGGACCCTACGAATACACCTTCTGCTCCAAGCTGCATCATCAGTGCCGCATCTGCCGGTGTCGCAACTCCGCCTGCTGCAAAGTTTACGACCGGAAGCTTTCCATTTTCATGAACATATTCCACAAGATCAACCGGAACCTGTAACTGTTTTGCTGCTTCGAATAATTCGTCTGCTCTTAAGTTCTGGATGCGGCGGATCTCCGCATTCATGGCTCTCATATGACGTACTGCCTGTACAACATCTCCGGTTCCCGGCTCGCCTTTTGTACGGATCATGGATGCACCCTCTGCGATACGGCGGAGTGCCTCGCCGAGATCTCTTGCACCACATACAAATGGTACTTTGAACTCTTTTTTATTAATGTGGTAAATGTCATCGGCCGGTGAAAGTACTTCGCTTTCATCGATATAATCAATCTCAATTGCTTCCAGGATCTGCGCTTCTACAAAATGTCCGATTCTGCATTTTGCCATAACCGGAATGGATACCGCTTCCTGAATGCCGCGGATCATCTTCGGATCGCTCATGCGGGATACGCCGCCTGCTGCACGGATATCTGCCGGGATTCTTTCCAGTGCCATGACTGCACATGCACCTGCTTCCTCTGCGATCTTTGCCTGTTCCGGAGTTGTTACATCCATGATAACTCCGCCTTTTAACATCTGTGCCAGCTGCTTATTTAATTCATATCTGTTCTCTTTCATAATTCCTGTACCTTTCCTATCTGTTTTCTGTGAATTTTCTTTGAGTCCTATCATACGCTCATCTGGTATTTTTTAAACAGCCAGTTTTTATGTTTTTGTGCATGCCAATTTTGCATAAAAAAGACCTTTTGAAACCCAACGTTTTCAAAAGATCCTTTTTAGCCTTCTCTTTAATTAAAATCATTCTATTTCAAATGTCTTATTTTTCAAGCCCGAACGTTTCCACAACCACAATCCAGACACGATAACTAATAAACCTCCGCCTATCATTTCAACTTCATAGACTACATTTTCTTTAAAAGTTGTCATAACTGGAAGTGCCGAGCACACAATCGCAATCACGCAGATTACCAATTCCATATACCCAAGAAAGCATCCCCACTTTTTATTTTTTGTCATCTGATACAACCCAGGTTTATCAACCTTTTTCCGTTTAATTTTAATATATGCCGCAAACAAAAGAACATACGGAAACAACGATGTCAACGCGGTCATAGTAATTAATACATTGTAAATCGTTTCAACTGCCGGGAAAACTGCCACGCCTGCAAGCAGCAGAGAAACAAGTATCGCCTGAAATAAAATCGCCTTCTCCGGAATGTCATGCTCATTTTTCTTCGTAATCTTCTCCGGAAAGATTCCCGGTTCAGAATATCCAAACAACATCTTTGTCGGTTGCGCAATATACAGCACTACCGCTCCAAATATCGACAAAGTAATTCCAAATGCTACGATCTGAACAAAAAATTGAGGAACTTCCAGGAGATTGCAGGCAATTACTAATGCATCCAAAGTCCCTGTATACGCAAAGATTTCTGACGTCGGCATCAGCATTGTCATACATACCGAACCAATCACATATAATACGCAGATTGTTCCGGCAGCAATCATGATTGCTCTTGGATAATCTTTCTGAGGATTTTTCATTTCAGAAGCGAAGTTTGCTGTAAATTCAGCTCCTGTATACGCAAATGTAATTCCCGAAATTGCAACCAGCGAATTCATATTTAGCTTAGGGGTCAATGTTGCTATCGTATACTCAGATGCACTTGGTGCCTTTTTGAACACTACCACTGCCAGAATTGCCATACCAATCAGACACACCGTCGGTACCACCGAACCCAGCGCACCTACACTGGTAAAGTATTTTCCAAATTTCATACCACGCATACTCGCAAACGACAACGCCCAGAAAACAACCAACGACATAATCAATACTAATATTTTGTTATCTGCAAGTTCTGGTTTCCCAATCATGTAAGTAAAATTGATTGAGAAAAATGTCAGAAAAGATGCATACCAGAAAATAAGTGCCGTC
>OHVW01000759.1_pt1 | contig 9721 bp, 10 predicted proteins | sample 1579601 | NCBI WGS metagenome assembly OHVW01 (sample SAMEA3882549, study PRJEB24775) | human gut metagenome | biome: human-associated habitat; feature: intestine environment; material: feces | place: Netherlands | collected 2009/2010 | reverse complement strand
ATAATGGATGCAATGTCTTTTTTCTTGCTGTCCTTTGTCAGCATCATCATAAAGATTCCGATTAATGCTAAAATCGGAGCGAATGAGGACGGTTTTAAAAGCTGTATAAAGAAGTTCTCGCTCTCAATTCCCGTCAGACTCAAAATCCAGGAAGTGATTGTTGTACCAACATTGGCACCCATGATAATTCCCACTGCCTGGGATAATTTCATAATCCCGGAGTTAACAAAACCGACAACCATGACTGTCGTTGCCGATGATGACTGAATGACTGCCGTTACTCCTGCACCAAGTAATACTGCTTTAATTGGTGTAGATGTCAGTTTTTCCAAGATCTGTTCCAGTTTACCACCGGAAGTCTTTGCAAGACCGTCTCCCATAACATCCATTCCGTACAGGAACAGAGCCAGTCCGCCTACCATTGTCAATAAATCAAAAAAATCCATCTCTTCTCCTCTTAAATTTACATACTTTACTATTTTTTTACACTATCAAAGCCATTGTAGGTGGGGTTTGTAAAAAACAAGGGGTATTTATGTAAAATCTATGTAAATTTTCGAGGTTAGAAGTATTTTCCTTTGCTGTTTTCCTAGCCCGGATGGTTTCCTGTAATGGAGAAGATTACCCATTCTGCAATATTTGTTGCATGATCTCCGATTCTCTCAAGATACTTTGATACCATGAGAAGGTCTGCTGCCTGTTCTCCATTCTCCGGATTCTGATGAATGGCATCTATCAGCTCCGCTTTGATCTGATCAAACAGATCATCGATCACATCATCACTTTCAATGACTTTTTCCGCTTTTGCCAAATCCTTTTCCACATAGGCTTCGATGCTCTTTACCAGCATAACCATTGCTTCTTTTGCCATGGTCTGCAGATGTTCAATGTTTCTGATATAAGGAGTACCCGCCATCAGGATTGTCATCTCAGAAATATCTGCGGCATGGTCTCCGATTCTTTCCATATCTGTGATCATCTTCAATGCTGCGGATATCTGACGCAGATCCTTTGCCACCGGCTGCTGCTGTAAGAGAAGTTTCAGACAAAGACTTTCGATTTCTCTTTCTTTTTCATCAATTTCTTCATCGAAGTCCACAATTTCCTTTGCTTTTTTGGCATCCTGCTTCATCAGTGCGGTAATTGCCATCTCGATTGCTTCTTCGATCAGGCTGCCCATATTAATCAGTTCATTGTTAAGCTGCTCTAACTGTCTGTCGAATCGGTTTCGCATTATCCAAACCTCCCTGTAATGTAATCTTCTGTTCTCTTATCTTTCGGCATAGAGAATAATTCTTCGGTATCTCCATATTCAATCATGTCTCCTAACAGGAAAAATGCTGTCTTATCTGAGACACGGGTTGCCTGTTGCATATTATGTGTTACCATAATAATTGTATACTTACTTTTTAAATCAATGACTAAATCTTCGATTTTGGAAGTGGAAATTGGGTATAATGCAGAAGTCGGCTCATCCATCAGAATTACCTCCGGTTCTACCGCAAGTGCTCTTGCGATACAGAGTCTCTGCTGCTGTCCTCCCGAAAGACCAAGTGCACTTTTTTTCAGACGATCTTTTAATTCATCCCAGATTGCTGCGTTTCTTAAAGAACGCTCTACAATTTCATCCAGCACTTTTTTATTACGGATTCCATGGGTTCGCGGTCCATAGGCAATATTGTCATAAACACTCATTGGAAACGGATTCGGGTTCTGGAATACCATACCTACTCTTTTTCTTAACTTATTGACATCCATGTTTCCGTAAATGTCTTCTCCGTCTAAGGTTACGGAACCTGTAATCTTACATCCTTCTACTAAGTCATTCATACGGTTCAGACATTTTAAAAATGTGGATTTTCCACATCCGGAAGGTCCGATAAAGGCTGTGATCTCGTTCTCAGCCAGATTCATGTTGATATTTTTTAACGCGTGGTAATCGCCATAATACAGATTGAGATCTTTGATTTCAAATTTGTTTCCCATCTGCTCCTCCTATTTTTTCGTAAATTTTTTTGCCACAAAATTAGAAAGCATATTGATCAGAACTACAACGATCAGTAATACGACCGCTGTTGCATATGCCTGATTTGTGTAAAGTCCCTCTTTTGAAAGACTGTACATATGGATTGCAAGTGTTCTTCCCGAACTCATGATGCTCGAAGGAATCTCTGCAACCGTACCTGCCGTATAGATCAGCGCTGCTGTTTCACCTACCATACGTCCGATCGCAAGAATGACTCCTGCTAAAATTCCCGGTACTGCTGACGGAAGAACGATTTTAAATATGGTACGCAGTTTTCCTGCTCCAAGTCCAAAACTTCCTTCACGGAAGGAGTTAGGAACTGCTAACAATGCCTCTTCCGTTGTTCGCATAATGACCGGAAGCACCATAATGGATAAGGTCAGCGCTCCTGCCAGAAGGGAATAACCGCATTTTAACGTTGTAACAAAAAACAACATTCCGAACAGTCCGTAAACTATGGATGGAATTCCTGTCAGTGTTTCCGCCGTAACGCGAACCACTCCCACTAGTTTGTTTCCTTTTTTTGCATACTATACTAAATATATCGCTGAAAAAATTCCAATCGGTCCTGCTATACATAAGGAAAGTAAGGTAATCATCAGTGTGTTTATAATTGCAGGAAGCATGGACACATTTTCGGTCGTATACTTGAGTGCAAAAAGGTCTGTGCTTAGGTTTGGGATTCCTTTTACTAAAATGTAGATCAGGATAAAGCCCAGTGCTAAAACCGTCAGTAAAATTGCCAGCTTTGTAAGTAATGCAAGAAGGAAAGAACCCGGATGCTTACTGTAGTTTTTTAATTTTTGTTTTCTTGTAACCTTATTGATCGGTTCTTGGATTTTCATTTCAACATCCATTAATCAGCCCTCCTTCTTTTTAATACGGAAAATAACAGGTTGATCATCAGAATAAATACGAACAGTACCACACCTGTTGCGATCAATGCTTCTCTGTGAAGGTCTGTAGCATATCCCATCTCGATCACGATATTTCCGGTCAGGGTTCTGATCCCTTTAAATATGCCCTTTGGCATTCTTGCCTGGTTTCCTGCAACCATGATAACAGCCATGGTCTCTCCGATCGCTCTTCCGATTCCAAGGACAATTCCTGCCATGATTCCCGATTTTGCTGCCGGTACAACGGTACAATATACACTTCTTTCATGTGTTGCACCCAGTGCCAGTGCACCTTCGTAATATTTATTTGGTACGGCACGGATGGCTGATTCCGATACTCCGATAATCGTTGGAAGTATCATGATTCCAAGCAGAATGGATGCCGTTAAAATACTGTTTCCGTTCCCTTCAAAGGTATTGCGGATAAACGGTACAAGTACGACCAGTCCGAAAAATCCATATACAACCGACGGGATTCCCGCTAACAGCTCAACACCCGGTTTGATAATTTTGTAAATTCCCTTTGGACAGAACTTCGCAAGATAGATTGCGGACAATACACCGATTGGTACTCCAATGATGATTGCTCCTGCCGTTACATAGATACTTCCCAGGATCATTGGCCAGATCCCGAAAATATTATTTCCCGGTCTCCATCTCTGTCCGAAGATAAAATCGCCAAATCCGATTTTCTTCATTGCCGGTATTCCATTCATGAATAGAAAAATACAGATTAAAACAACCGATATGATGGATATACATGCTGCAATGAGGAATATGATCTCCATCAGTTTTTCTTTTCCTTTATATTTGCTCATATCATTTCTCTCTCTATTTATTTTCAGATACTACGGATACCCGCTTGTCAGCGGGTATTGTTTCCTTTATTTGAATTACCTTGTTTTAAATGAGGGAAGGAGCCATAGCTCCTTAACCTTTTTACAGCTCATCCCAGCTTGTTACATCTCCTAAGTAGATATCTTTTACCTGGTCGGATGTGATGTCATCTAATGTGTTGTTTTTGTTTACGATGACTGCGATTCCGTCCATTGCGATTGCTGTTGCTTTTAACTCGCTCTCGCTGTCTTTTAATTCTCTTGAAGCCATACCGATGTCACAAGTTCCTTCTGCTGCTGAGTTCATACCTGTTGTGGAATCACTTTCCTGAACTTCGATCTCTGCTTCTTTGTTTACTGCTAAGTATGCTTCTTTTAATTTTTCCATAACCGGTGTTACAGAAGAAGAACCTGCAACTACGATCTTACCTTTTGCTCCGTTGCTCTCGAATTTTCCATCTGATACGGAAATGTATCCGTTGTCTTCGATTACTTTCTGTCCGTCATCACTCATGATGTAGTTGATGAAATCCTGTGCAACATCACTTACGTTGTCTTTTGTTACAATGTTGAATGGTCTGGAGATTTTGTAAGAACCATCTTTAATGGTATCTACGCTTGGCTCTACTCCGTCTACCTTTAATGCTTTGGTTGTGTCATCTAAAGAACCTAAGGATGCATAACCGATCGCGTAATCATCTCCGGCTACTGTGGTCATCATAACTGCTGTGCTGTTTGCGATAACAGCTTCCTCTGTGGTCATGTCCACTTTTTCACCGTTCTCTTCCTGCTGTACTCCAAACAGTTCGATGAATGCTCCTCTTGTTCCGGAACCATCCTCACGGGATACTACGGTAATATCTGAGCTTGTATCAAATCCGTCTGACTTCTTTTCACCTGTTGTCTCTGTCTTTGCAGAATCATCTTTTTTGTTGTCTGCACTGCTGCCGCATCCTGTTAATGCACCGATCGTCATTAAGCCGGCAAGTAATAAACACACTGTTTTTTTCATCTTTTTTCCTCCATATTATCTTTTTCATATTATGAAATTTTATGTTTCCTTCTCTTTGGAAGGTATGATTTTATTCTAAAAACCCTATGTAAAATATAAAATCACTCTTATGTAAAATGGGGGTAAAATGTAATTAAAAAAATTACACAGACAAAACTCTATCATTTCGTCTGTGTAATCCTATAATTTTTCTGAAAAAATATTTTGTTTCTTAAACTAGCGGGCTGCACAAAATATGGAATGATTACAATGCAGTTACTTTTTCACTGATCTTCTTGATAATACGGACAACCGTTTCCATTCCTTCTACCGTTACATGCTCCATTGGTCCGTGATAAGCATATCCACCGGTTCCAAGATTTGGGCAAGGCAGTCCTTTGTGGCTGAGTGTTGCCCCATCGGTTCCGCCACGGATCGGGTCAGGTGTCGGCTCTATTCCGTTTTCACGGATCGCTTCCTTTGCAATTTCAATAATTTCCATATGCTCACGGATAATCTCATTCATATTGCGATAGCTTTCCTGTATTTTCAAGGTAACTGTTTCTTTTCCATATAGATCCTGCATCTCTTTTTCTATTTTTTTCAAATAATCGATTCGATTCAAAAATTTCTGCATATCGTGGTCACGCACAATATAGGAAAGTTCTGCTTTTTCCACATTTCCGGAAATATCGGTCAGATGATAAAATCCCTCTCTGCCCTCTGTATGCTCCGGTGTCTCGTTCTTCGGGATCTTAGACTCTATTTCACAGGCAATGGCTGCTGCATTGACCATAATGTCTTTTGCTTCTCCCGGATGTACGTTCACTCCATGGATCACAAATTCAGCACTTGCCGCGTTGAAATTTTCATAAGCTATTTCGCCCTCATATCCGCCATCTACCGTATATGCAAAATCTGCTTTGAAATAATCCAGATCAAACAGTTCCGCCCCACGTCCGACTTCTTCATCCGGCGTAAATCCTACCCAGATATCTCCGTGAGGGATTCCTTCTTTCTGGATTTCCTCTACCGCCTGCATAATCGCTGCTACTCCTGCCTTATCATCAGAACCCAGCAGCGTTGTTCCATCGGTTGTGATCAATGTTCTTCCTTTTAAAGAAGCCAAATGTGGAAAATCCTCTACTTTTATATAAGTTCCACTTCCCGGCAATAAAACATCCTCACCATTATAATTTTCGATGATCTGCGGCTTTACATTTTCTCCTGAAAAATCCGGTGCGGTGTCCATATGCGCAATAAATCCCACTGCTTTCTTACCTTCCATTCCCGCAGTTGCCGGAAGCAGACCATAGACATAACAATGTTCATCTAATCTTACTTTTTCTAAGTTGAGTTCTTTTAATTCCTGTTCCAATACTTTTGCAAGCTCAAACTGCCGCTTCGTACTTGGGATGTTCTCCTGATCATCTTGAGAGGTTGTCCAATAAGATACATATTTTAAAAATCGTTTTTCTACTGCCATGTTTTGTTTTTGCTCCCTTCTGTTAAAATATGTTTATGATTAATATTATTAATCGTCAATAAGGAATGATCCATCTTGCTACTTAAGCTGTTAGAATATAGGTGGCAATTGAATATCTTCTCCGTTTATTCTATTATTATATCTCTCATCAATATGAAATCTATACTTTTTTATTTTTATGTTTCTATTCTATATGAAAGTTATATTTTTCTATTTTTTATGCTTCCAATTTATATAAACACTATACTTTTTCGTAAATTAGCAGGCTGCACAAATGAAGTATGGAACGTTTCTTTTTGTGCAATGGAAATGAAACTCAGGAAATCATGAAACCCACTGGTGCACATGATTTCTGTTTTCGGAGGTTCATTGGAATGTTCTGCACAAGGAAACTTGGAATATTGCTTTGTGCAAGCAGTCGATAGATTTCAAAAATACAGTTCTGACCCGGGATTCGGAAAAGGGAAAGAATAGAAGTGAGGATTTCAAATGTCTTATACGGCATTATACCGAAAGTTCCGACCTCAGGAATTTGAGGATGTAAAGGGACAGGAACACATTGTAACAACATTAAAAAATCAAATAAAAGCGGACAGGATCGGACATGCATATCTCTTTTGCGGAACGCGGGGAACCGGTAAGACGACGGCAGCCAAGATTTTTGCAAAAGCAGTGAACTGCGAACATCCGGTAGATGGAAGTCCGTGTGGAACCTGTGAAGCCTGCCGTGCCATCGCGGCAGGCAATTCCATGAATGTCATAGAGATTGATGCGGCATCCAATAACGGAGTGGAAAATATCCGGCAGATTCGTGAAGAAGTGGAATATGCACCGACAGAAGGAAAATATAAAGTGTATATTATCGACGAAGTGCATATGCTATCGATAGGTGCGTTTAATGCGTTATTAAAAACCTTGGAAGAACCGCCATCTTATGTTATATTTATTCTGGCAACGACAGAGGTACATAAGATACCGATCACGATATTGTCGCGCTGTCAGAGATATGACTTTCACAGGATTTCCATAGAGACCATTTCTGCAAGGCTGACAGAACTCTTAGAAAAAGAAAACGTAACAGCCGAGGAGCGGGCAGTCCGCTATATTGCGAAAGCGGCAGACGGTTCGATGCGGGATGCGTTGAGTCTGTTAGACCAGTGTATCGCATTTTATTTAGGCGAAGAACTGACCTATGAACATGTCTTGGAAGTGCTAGGAGCGGTTGATACCGAAGTGTTCAGCAGCCTGCTCAGACGGATACTGGGGCAGGACATCGTCGGGGCGATTGAGCAGTTAGAAGAGATTATCATTCAGGGCAGGGAACTCGGACAGTTTGTGACAGATTTCACATGGTATTTAAGAAATCTGTTGTTAGTGCAAAGCTCGGACGATATGGAAGAAGTGTTAGATATGTCTGCGGAAAATCTTGCTCTTTTAAAAGAAGAAGCAAAAATGGTAGAAGCAGAGACACTGTTTCGTTATATTCGTATATTTTCGGAGCTGTCAAATCAGGTAAAATACTCCAGCCAGAAGCGGATATTGATAGAGATCGCCTTAATAAAACTATGCAGACCGCAGATGGAGCGGGATGAAGCATCCGTTTTAGAGAGGATCAGCAGAATCGAAAAGACGTTAGAAGAAGGAATCCCGGTGGCATCAGTACCGACACAAAGCAGCAGTGCAGCGGCAGGACAGCCGGAAGCAAAGCCCATAAAAAAAGAACTGCCAAAGGCGATACCGGAGGATGTACAGCAGGCGGTAGCAGCGTGGAACTCCATTTTGCAGGAACTGCCGGGACTGATGAAAGGATATTTGAAGTCGGCAAGGCTGACCCTTGGCGGAGACAACGTACTGATGGTTGTATTAGAGGATGAGATGGCAGCATCTTATCTGAATATGGAAGAACATAAAAAAGAGTTAGAGGATGCCATCGCAAGACGGGTAGAGAGTCAGGTCGATGTCAGGATACAGTTAAACGAGACAAATCGTCCGTTTGAAGAAAGTTATGTGGATTTAAAAGATGTGATCCACATGGATATTACCATAGAAGATGAATAAAAACAGGAGGAAATGAAAATGGCTAAGAGAGGTGGATTCCCGGGAGGAATGCCGGGAAACATGAACAATATCATGAAACAGGCACAGAAGATGCAAAAACAGATGGAGGAAGCAACCAAGGAGCTTCAGGAAAAAGAGGTAACTTCCAGTGCCGGCGGCGGAGTCGTAGAGGTAACCGTTTCCGGAAACCGTGAGGTAACAAAAGTAAAGATCGATCCGGAGGCAGTAGATCCGGATGATGTAGAAATGTTAGAGGATCTGATCATGGCAGCAACCAATGAGGCACTTCGCCAGATCGAGGAGATTTCTGCACAGTCCATGTCAAAGATCACAGGCGGACTTGGCGGAATGGGAGGCGGCTTCCCGTTTTAAGCCGTTAAGGAGCAGTCATGGATTACTACAGCAGTCAAATTAATAAATTAGTAGAGCAGCTATCCAATCTGCCGGGTATTGGAGCGAAATCCGCACAGCGTCTGGCATTTCATATTTTGAACATGCCGTTAGAGAATGTAAAAGAATTGTCCGCTTCTATTTTAGAAGCAAAGGAAAATGTGCGTTACTGTAAAGAATGTTTTACGCTTACGGATCAGGAGTTCTGCCCGATCTGCAGCAATCCAAAGCGGAATAAACAGCAGATCATGGTCGTGGAAAATACCAGAGATTTGGCAGCTTATGAAAAAACCGGAAAATACGAGGGAGTTTATCATGTCCTGCATGGAGCAATTTCTCCAATGCTTGGAATAGGTCCCAATGACATCCGGTTAAAAGAACTGATGCAAAGGTTGCAGAATCATGTCGAAGAGGTTATAATAGCAACGAATTCCAGTTTAGAGGGCGAGACAACCGCCATGTATATCAGTAAGCTCATCAAGCCGACCGGAATTAAGGTGTCGCGGATCGCAAGCGGCGTTCCGGTAGGAGGAGATTTAGAATATATTGATGAAGTTACCCTGCTTAGGGCTTTAGAGGGCAGAGTCCTATTATAACAGGGTTAGAAAGAGGAGAAAATAATGAACACACTAGAATTGCAGAAACAGGCAAATGAAATACGAAAAGGTATCATCGCTGCCGTGCACAGTGCAAAATCGGGTCATCCGGGCGGTTCTCTTTCCGCAGCGGACATCTTTACCTATCTCTATTTTGAAGAGATGAACATTGATCCGAAAAATCCGAAAATGGAGGACAGAGACCGTTTCGTACTGTCAAAAGGACATGTAGCACCGGGACTCTATGCAGCACTGGCACACCGCGGATATTTTCCGGTAGAAGATCTGACAACACTTCGTCATGTGGGTTCCTACTTACAGGGACATCCTGATATGAAACATATTCCGGGTGTGGATATGTCAAGCGGTTCTTTAGGACAGGGTCTTTCTGCGGCAGTAGGAATGGCACTTGCCGGAAAAATGGATGAAAAAGATTACCGGG
>OHVW01000757.1_pt1 | contig 9740 bp, 6 predicted proteins | sample 1579601 | NCBI WGS metagenome assembly OHVW01 (sample SAMEA3882549, study PRJEB24775) | human gut metagenome | biome: human-associated habitat; feature: intestine environment; material: feces | place: Netherlands | collected 2009/2010 | reverse complement strand
TTTTGTTGCAAAAAAAGCATTAATTGAATCGGTAGGAAAGTTCAGAGCGGAATATAACGGGGCGCAGGATTATGATCTGATTTTACGATGTACGGAACAGGCGGAAAGAATCTCTCATGTTGCAAAGATATTATATCACTGGCGGGTGCATAAGGAATCAACAGCAGATAATCCTTTAAGTAAAATGTATGCATATGAAGCTGGAAAGAAGGCAATCGAAGATCATCTCAGACGATGCCATACAAAAGGAGAAGTCCTTCAGACGGAAAATCTTGGATTTTACAGAGTAAAATATCCTGTGACAGGAAATCCGCTGGTGTCTATTCTGATCCCGAATAAAGATCAGGCAGAGACATTAGATAAATGCCTGAAGTCAATAGAAAAACTGACGGATTATGAGAATTATGAAATTATCATTATTGAGAATAATAGTACGGAAGAGAAGACTTTTGAATACTATGAACAGATTTGCAATGATAAGATCCGTGTCGTATACTGGGAAAAAGAATTTAATTATTCGGCAATTAATAATTTTGGTGCAAAACAGGCAAAGGGAGATTATTTACTGCTGTTAAATAATGACATGGAAGTGATAAGTCGTGACTGGCTTACAGAGTTGCTTTCAACATGTCAGCGAAAAGAAGTCGGTGCAGTAGGCGCTAGACTATATTATCCGGATGATACGGTGCAGCATGCGGGAATTATCATTGGAATCGGAGGAGTTGCCGGCAGTGTCTTTGTCGGTATGAAACGCGGTTATACAGGATATATGCACAGAGCGGCTATCCAGCAGGATTTAAGTGCTGTGACAGCGGCCTGTATGATGATGAAACGTTCGGTATTTGAAGAAGTCGGCGGACTGGAAGAAGAGCTGAAAGTAGCGTTTAATGATGTGGATCTGTGTCTTAGAATACGGGAAAAAGGACATCTGATCGTGTATGATCCATATGTAGAGTTATATCATTATGAATCTAAGACCAGAGGAGCTGAAGATACGAAGGAAAAAGTGCGCAGATTTCAGGGAGAGATAGAATATATGCGCAGCCATTGGATTGGCATATTGAAAAATGGAGATCCAGCGTATAATCCGAATCTTTCCTTAAAAAAATGGGACTATTCCCTGAAAGTGAACTAACGGAGAAATTATGTGTGAAGTAACAATCGTAATACCTAATTACAAAGGAAAAGAGTATCTGTTTTCCTGTGTGAAAAGTTTGTATGAAAAGGATCAGACAGAAAAGAAAATCCTGATCATAGATAATGCCTCGAATGATGGAAGTATAGAGGAAGTTGTAAAAGAATATCCGGAAGTTGAATGTGTGATGCTGGATAAGAACTATGGCTTTTGCAGAGCAGTTAATATCGGTATTGAAAAGACAGATACAGCATATGTGATCTTGTTAAATAATGATACGGTGATAAAAGATAACTATGTAAAGTATCTGCTGGATTCGATTAAGAAAGATCCGAACATATTTTCTGTGGAGCCTAAGATGATCCAGTATCATGATCCGTCCAAAATTGACAGCGCAGGAACCTATTATAATGCACTTGGATGGGCATACGCATATGGAAAAGACAAAAGTGTGAAGAAATACAATAATATAAGAAAGATTTTTGCAGCATGCGGAGGGGCTTCAATCTATCGGAAAAAAGTATTTGAAGAGATTGGAATGTTTGATGAGAAGCATTTTGCATATCTGGAAGACATAGATGTGGGATATCGTGCCAGGATAGCGGGATACGATAATTTATATGAACCCAAATCAGAAGTGATCCATGTGGGAAGTGCGGCAAGCGGAGCAAGATATAATGAATTTAAAGTCAAGATGTCTTCACGCAATAATGTATATCTGATATATAAAAATATGCCGGTTGTACAGAAGATACTGAACAGTCCGTTCCTTTTTGTGGGATTTTTGGTGAAGTACCTGTTTTTCCTTCGCAAGGGATACGGAAAGCTATATGTCAATGGTATTAAAGAAGGGCTGCATATGGGGGAAAAATCAGATAAAGTAAAATATGAATCCGGCCATCTTAAGAATTATATAAAGATTCAGATAGAACTATGGATAAATATTTTCCGGCGTCTGGCATAGGAAAACGAAATAATAGATAAAGTTGGTGAGTAAAATTGATCAAGGAAAATCAAGGGTTATTAAATAAAATACATGTGGTACTGGATGCGGTAGTGATTGTAATTTCGTATGTGCTTTCATGGTATCTGAGATTCAGGAGCGGCATTTTTGAGATGGATCCGTGGTATCTTTCTCTGCAAGTATATATGAGTGTACTGATATTCATTATACCGGGATATCTGTTGCTATATTATATTTTTCAGTTATATACTCCGAAAAGAGTCAGAGGAAGAAGACTGGAAGCATGGAATATCCTTCAGGCGAACACGATAGGCTTTCTGGTATTTATTTTAGTACTTTATTTCAGACATCAGACAGATTTTTCAAGAACGATGATCTTTGTTTTTTACTGTATTAATATTTTTCTGGAAATAGTAGAGCGTAATGTGATCAGAATGGGACTTCGGAAGATCAGAAGTCAGGGATTTAATCAGAAACATATCTTACTGATCGGATACAGCCGTGCGGCAGAACAGTACATTGACAGAATCCTGGCAAATCCGGACTGGGGATATAATATCCGGGGTATCCTTGCCGATAATGTTCCTAGAGGAACAGAATATAAGAAGGTCAGGGTACTGGGAAGAATTGATAATCTGGAAATTGTGCTGCCGGAAAATAAACTGGATGAAATTGTAATTACACTGGGTCTGGCTGAATATCATAAGCTGGAAAGAATTGTTAAAATGTGTGAAAAATCAGGTGTGCATACGAAATTTATTCCGGATTATAATAACGTTATACCGACCAAGCCGTACACCGAAGATCTGCAGGGACTTCCGGTGATCAATATCCGAAGAGTTCCGTTAAGTGATCCGCTGAATAAATGGATGAAACGCGGAGTGGATATATTTGGAGCAATTGTAGCAATTATTCTCTTTTCTCCGGTTATGATCGTAACGGCAATTATGATCAAGAAGACTTCGCCGGGGCCTTTGATCTTTTCGCAGGAAAGAGTAGGGTTGCAGAATCGTCCGTTTAAAATGTATAAATTCCGTTCAATGATCGTACAGGATGAGAAAAAAGAAAAGAAAGGCTGGACGACCAAAGATGATCCGCGTGTTACGACGGTCGGAAGGTTTATAAGAAAAACAAGTATAGATGAACTGCCTCAGCTTTTTAATGTCCTTCGAGGGGACATGAGTCTTGTAGGGCCGAGACCGGAAAGACCGCAGTTTGTAGAAAAGTTTAAAGAAGAAATACCTCGGTATATGATCAAACATCAGGTAAGACCGGGACTTACGGGATGGGCTCAGGTAAATGGATACAGAGGAGATACGTCTATTAAGAAGAGAATAGAGCATGATCTGTATTATATTGAAAACTGGACACTTGGATTTGACTTTAAGATTATATTTTTAACATTTTTCAAAGGATTTATTAATAAAAATGCCTATTAGCTTTAAGGAGAAGTCATGAGTAAACGTAATAAAAAAAGATTAACCAGAAGACAGCAGGAAATACGAAGAAAAAGACTGAAAAAACGCAGAAGACGCAGAAGACTTGTAATTATTTTGGAATTGATCATTCTGTGTATTCTGGGAACAACGGCGTTTGGCTTATTTAAGCTGGGAAAAATGGAACGCACCAATCTTTCGAATATAAAGAACAACGGACTGAAACAGACCGGATATACCAATGTTGCATTATTTGGTCTGGATTCAAGAGAAAAGAATCTTGGAAAAGGAAACCGGACAGATACGATTATGATCGCAAGCATCAATAATGAAACCAAAAAAGTAAAGCTTGTGTCTGTGTACAGGGATACGATGTTAAAACAGAACGGAGAACATTATGATAAAGCCAATGCGGCTTATTCAGTAGGCGGACCTGAGACGGCAGTCAATATGCTCAATGAGAATCTGGATCTTAATATTCAGGATTATGTCAGTGTCAATTTCCTTGCATTAGCCGATGTGATAGATATGGTTGATGGTATTACGGTAAAATTAACGGATGAAGAAGTTGTGCATATGAACAACTATTGTGTAGAGACTTCTAAAGTAACAGGTAAGAAATATAAGAAGATCGAACCGGCAGTAGCCGGAACGTATAAATTAAACGGCGTGCAGGCGGTATCTTATGCGAGAATAAGATATACAGCAGGCGGTGATTATAAGAGAACAGAAAGACAAAGACTGGTCCTTAAGAAAACAGCAGATAAATTGAAACAGCAGGATCTGGCAACGCTTAATAAGATTATAGATAAGGTAATGCCGGAGGTATCAACAAGCTTCACTACAAAGGAGATATTAAGTATTGCCACAGGTGCCTTTGATTATGAGCTGGGCGAAACAACAGGTTTCCCGTTTGATCTGGAAACTCCGGAACAGATACCGGGATACAGTGGTTCATATGTCATCCCGAAAGGACTGGAAGAAAATGTAATAAAGCTGCATCAATTCTTATATCCGAATAAGGATTATACACCGACGGCAACGGTTACAGATATAAGTAATACTTTGAATGATATGACCAAGGTATATCCAAATACAACAGAAAGCGGAACATCACAAAATGAATAAGAAGAAAGTAGATGTCGTAATTCCGGTATATCATCCGGGATCAGAATTTAAAAAGCTGATGGAGCGTCTGGAAAGACAGACCTATGAAGTAAACAGTATCTTTTTGATGCATACAACAGACGGACAGAGTCTGGAAAGCATGAAGGAACGTTATAAAAATGTGACAGTTGAAGAGATTACTCCGGATGAATTTGATCATGCCGCAACGAGAGACAAAGGAATCCGGCAATCGGATGCAGATATTGTGATCTGTATGACACAGGATGCCTGCCCGGATAACGAGTATCTGGTAAGTGAACTGGTACAGGCTTTGGAAGAAGCAAATGTTGCAGTTGCGTATGCGAGACAGCTTCCTAGAAAAGAAAGTACATTATTAGAAAGATATACGAGACAATTTAATTATCCGCCGGAAAGCAAAGTGAAATCTTCGAAAGATCTGGAAAAAATGGGAATCAAAACATTCTTCTGTTCGGATGTATGTGCAGCCTATAACCGGGATATGTATTTGAAAAACGGTGGATTCGAGAAAAAAGCAATATTTAATGAAGATATGATATACGCAGCGAAGGTTATAGAGAATGAACAGAAAGTATATTATAATGCAAAAGCAAGGGTAATCCATTCGCATAATTACAATTTTGCACAACAGTTTCACCGAAACTTTGATATGGCCGTTTCCCAGGCACAGCATCCTGAGATATTCCGGAAGGTAAGCTCAGAAAAAGAAGGAATGAAACTGATAAAGAATACAGTCGCTTTTTTGATAAAACAGAGAAGGCCATGGCTTGTTTTTAAACTTTTCACAGATTGTGTAGCGAAATATGCAGGATATCTTCTTGGACGAAAATATCAAAAACTGCCGAAAAAGATTGTATTAAAATGCACAATGAATCCGAGATATTGGACATAAACAGGAAAACAGGACTGAAAATATTGAAATTTAGAAAAAAATAGGGTAATATGTAAAAAGGTTTGTGTTAATTTAGGATAAATGCGGAAAGGATATGAAGTATGGCAAGAAATACAGGGAAAAAGGTCAGACGAAGAGGGCGTCGCAGAAAAAGAGGCTTTGCGACCTGGTCTATAGGGAAGAAAATAGGTGCTGTATTAGGCGGAACTCTTCTGGGCGTAGTAGTTATAGGATCAGTCATTCTGGCAAGTAAGATGAATAAACTGAGTTCGGTGAAACTCGATACAGATAAATTAAACATTTCTGATGAAGTAAAACATGAAAAAGGATACACGAATGTAGCGTTATTTGGTCTGGATTCAAGAGAAAATGATCTGGGCAAAGGAAATCGAAGTGATACGATCATAATAGCAAGTCTGAATAATGATACGAAAGAAGTTAAATTGGTATCTATTTATCGTGATACATTATTAGAATTAGATGACGGAAGTTATAATAAAGCGAATTCTGCATATTCTTTTGGAGGACCGGAAGGCGCAGTATCGCTGATTAACCGTAATCTGGATATGAATATTGAAAAATATGTAACCGTAAACTTTAATGCACTGGTAGATGTTATCGATGCGGTAGGAGGACTGGATCTGGAACTGACGCATGATGAAGTTGTGCATATGAACAACTATTGTGTCGAAACTTCAAAAGTAACAGGAAAAAGTTATGAGAAGATCGAGCCGGAAGTAGATGGTACATATCATTTGAATGGTGTGCAGGCAGTGTCTTATTCCCGAATCCGTTATACGGAAGGAGGAGACTTTAAGCGTGCAGAACGTCAGCGCCTGGTATTACAGAAAATTGCAGATAAAGCGCAGAACATGAGTGTCGGCACTGTTAATAAGATCATAGACAGTGTATTTCCGCAGATATCAACAAACTTTACACTGGCTGAAATGATCGGATATGCAAAGAATCTTACAAAGTATAAATTAGGAGATTCGATTGGTTTTCCGGCTGAAAATACAACGGATATGTTAAATGAAGTAGGAAGTGTCGTAATCCCGAAGACCTTGTCTTCGAATGTACTTGAGGTGCATAAATTCCTGTTTGGAAGTGATGGGTATTCTGTATCCAGCACGATTGAAGGCATTGAAAGTGGTATTACTGCAAAAGCGTCAGATAAGGCCAAAAGCGGTACAACGATCGAGGATGATGAGACACCGGGAAGTAAGGGGTATTCGGGAAATTATTCCAATAATTCATCCGGAACCGGTACAACAAGAAGTACCTACGGAACAACGGGTGGAAGCACTTACGGAACCGGATCTTACGGTACGTCAAACGGATATTCCGGAGGAACATCGACGGGAAGCGGAACGACCGGAAGTACAGGCAGCACTTCCTCAGGAACTACGGGAACAACCGGAGGAACAGAAGGGACAACAACAGGAGGTGGAACGACCGGAGATAATACAGGCAGCACTTCGGGAACCACTGGATCGACAGAAGGAACGGAATAAATAGTAATAAAAGATAAAGGGGTAGGTTACATGAGAAGAATTAAAAAGATATTTGTAACATTCTTGGCGATATGTATGATATGTCCATGTCTGTCGGTGATAACAGAAGCAGCGACAGCAGAACTGCGTTTTGCGGATCCGTCCACTACAGTAGGAGCGGAAGTTGATGTAAAGACCAAGCTGACTTCTGCTTCATCAATGCAGTCTATGGAAGCGACTTTAACGTATGACAAAAGTGAATTGAGATTTATCAGCGGTGATAATGCGACGGGAAAGGATGGAACCATTAAGATTTCCTGGACCGGAAGTGGAACAACTGCAGAATTTAATCTGAAGTTTCAGGCATTAAAAGAAGGTACTTCGAATATCGAAGTGTCAAGTGCTACAGGTACTGCGGAAGACGGAACGAACCTGGAAGTAACACAGGGAAGTTCTGCAGTTACGATCGGAGCTGGCGATCCGTCTCTGATTAAGGAAGAGACCAGTACCGAAGATACAACAACATCGACAGCAGATGGTGCCGTTGTGAAAGTGAACGGCAAGAAGTATGTTGTGACCAGCGATTTTTCGGAAGAGATCATTCCGGAAGGTTTTAAAAAAGGCGAGCTGACATTTGAAGGTTCAAAGTATTCTGTGATCACACAGGAGGCAAGTGGAATCAATGCAATGTATCTGACTGAAAAAGACAGCGATGATGCAGATTTCTATCTGTATAACAGTGATGATGGATCTTTCGCACCGTTTGAAGAAGTTGAGATTGCAAAAGACAGATATATTATCCCATTGATGAATGATGGAAAGATGAATCTGCCAAGCCAGTATCAGAAGACAACTCTGACATTAAATGGTAAAGAATTTGACACCTGGCAGGATACAAAAGACGCAGAATATTATATTATTTATGCTTTGAATTCTGACGGTGAAAAGACAACATATCGTTATGATACGACAGATGGAACCTATCAGAAATACACACCGGAATCAACCGGCAGTTCTTCTTCAGAAAGTAAGTTAAGTAACGGAAAAGGAATATGGGGAAAAATCCTTAATTTTGTAGAGAATTTCCTGGATATTGTAGTTATTATAGCAATTGCATTAATTTTACTGCTTGTTCTGGTACTTATTGTCACAGCAGTCAAGCTTAGACACAGAGATCTGGAATTAGATGATCTGTATGATGAATATGGAATTGATCTGGATGAAGAAGAGGAAGCATTAAAAGCTAAGAAAAAAGAAGAGAAACAGGAAAAGAAAGCAAAGAAAGCTTCAAAACAGGTTTCGAAAAAAGCATCTAAGAAATATGATGATGAAAATGAATTTGAAGGATACGATGAGGATGATCTTTGGGTTACAGAAAACATAGCCAAAGCCATGGAAAAACCAAAGAAGCAGAAGAGCGTCAAACACGCAACGGCAAAAAAAGCAGCTGCAAAGGGTGTACGTTCTTTAGATGAGACAGGTCCTGCTATCCGCAAACCTGTAAAGAACATTAATCTTCAGGATACAGATGATTTTGAAAAATTTACTCCTTTAGATGAAGAAGAGTTCGATAATTTTGAAGGATATTATTCAGATGATGATTACGATATGTTTGGTTCAAATGACTATGATTATGACGACGATGAGTTATTTGATGCAACGGCAGATCTCTTAAGTAATCACCCGGAAAAGAAGAGAAGTCATGCGGAGATGGATGACACATTTAAGATGGATGTTATTGATCTGGATTAATTACTGAATTAAAATTTTATAAGAAATAAAACCGGCCGCCTGATATCGGAAAATCTGATATCAGGCGGCCGGTTTTGCTGATACTTGAGCGTGTAAGACATGAAGATTACTCTTCAGTTTTGAGAAGATCTTTCAAAGAAGAAAACTGATATCCCATGGATTCCCATTTGTTAAGAAGTTCATCGAGGATTTCTCCGTTGGTTTTCGAAGTGTTGTGAAGTAGTACAATGGCACCGGGATGAATACGGCCGAGTAATTTGTCAAAAGCCTCTTCTTTGGATGGCTGGGCATCGGTAAGCCAGTCAACATAGGCGAGACTCCAGAAGAAGGTATGATATCCCATATCTTTGGCCATCTGTAGATTTTCGGTATTGTATTTTCCCTGAGGCGGCCGGTAAAATCGTGTCATCGACTTTCCGGTGATCTTTTTGAAAAGATCTTCGACATCTGAAAGCTCTTTTGAGAAGGTTTCCTGTGTCGCAATCTGTGACATATCGGGATGATGATACGTATGATTGCCGACGGTGTGACCTTCTTTTTGCATTTGTTTGATCAGATCTGGATTATCCTGCAGAAAATTGCCGACGACAAAAAAGGTAGCAGGAACATGATGCTTTTTCAGAGCCGCCAGGATAGAAGGGGTATTGCCATTTTCGTAACCACAGTCAAAAGTCAGATAAATCACTTTCTGATCAGTGTTTCTGGCATAGTAGGCATTATATTTTTTTAATTCATCGAATGAGGCATTTCCGACGGGAGCTTTTCCTTCCTCCTGAAAACTCAACCCCCAGTTTTCGGTGGTTGGGAGAACAAAGGAATGAGAAGAAGATATAAAAGTGCGGCTGGCCGGAGTCAAAGTTGTTTCACTGGCGGGGAAAATTCGGGCAATCAATCCTCCGGCAAAAAAACAGAAGGAAAAGAA
>OHVW01000741.1_pt1 | contig 9948 bp, 6 predicted proteins | sample 1579601 | NCBI WGS metagenome assembly OHVW01 (sample SAMEA3882549, study PRJEB24775) | human gut metagenome | biome: human-associated habitat; feature: intestine environment; material: feces | place: Netherlands | collected 2009/2010 | reverse complement strand
CCGCCCACCTCGGTGCGATAGGTGCGGCAGAAGGCGATGTTGACGTGGGCGTAGGCAAGCAGGTTCGTGAGCGCGGCGAGCACGCCGGGGACGTCTTGGTGCGCCACAAACAATGTGGAATACATGCCCGAGATGTCGACGCCGACACCGTTGATGCGGCTGATGCGCATCTTGCCGCCGCCAAGGCTTTCGCCGCGGACCTGCGCCGTGGCGCCCGTGTCATCGACCATGTCGATGTCGACGGTGTTGGGGTGGATGGAGGCGTCGTCGCCCTTAATTTCAAAGTGATAGTCGAGGCCCTGCTCGCGCGCAAGGTCAAAGGCCTGCTTGATATTCTCGTCGTCGGTATCGAGTCCCAAGATGCCCGCGACGAGCGCGCGATCGGTGCCGTGGCCGCGGTAGGTGTGGGCAAAGGAGTTCCACAGGCCAAAGGTGACCTTGGTAATGCGGCCTTCTAGCAGGCTGGCGGCAACTTGGGCGCAGCGCAGGGCGCCGGCGGTGTGTGATGAGCTGGGGCCGACCATGACGGGGCCCAAGATCTCGAATGCCGAGGTCGTAGCTAGTGTTTGCGGCTTGCCTGCCATGGTTGCTCCTTTACGTGGCTCGTCGTCCCGAGGGGCGGGGCATACTCTTTCCCGCCGTTCCGAGGGCTTTGGTATTTGGTCGCCTGCTCGGACAGTCCTGCTCGCACGGAGGCCACATTAAGTGGCCTCCGGCTCGTGCGGAACTCGCGATCGACCAAATACCAAAGCCCTCGGAACTTAGGATACATGGTTGGAGTCGCTCTGCTGCAAAATTTATCGGCCTATGTCCTATTCCATGTCCCAGGTCGGCTCATCTTCACCACCGTTTAATAAAAAAGAAGTACCGGTTGGAGCCGGTACTTCTTTTGGTGCGTTGTTATTTGGCTGTAGCTTTTCAGGTTAGCTTACAGGCCGCAGGCTGCTTTGAGTTCTTTGACTCGATCGGTTTTCTCCCAGGTGAAGTCGGGGTCCTCGCGGCCAAAGTGGCCGTAGGCTGCTGTCTTCTCGTAGATGGGGCGACGTAGATCCAGATCGCGGATGATGGCGCCCGGGCGCAGGTCGAAGGTCTTTTCCACGGCCTCGACGATCTTGTCCTCGGCGACATGTGCGGTGCCAAAGGTGTCGACCATGATCGACAGCGGCTTGGACACGCCGATGGCGTAGGCCAGCTCGACCTCGCAGCGGTTGGCAAGGCCGGCGGCGACCACGTTCTTGGCGACCCAGCGCGCGGCATACGCGGCGGAGCGGTCAACCTTGGTGCAGTCCTTGCCGCTAAAGGCGCCGCCGCCGTGACGACCGTAGCCGCCATAGGTGTCGACGATGATCTTGCGGCCGGTCAGGCCCGTGTCGCCCATGGGACCGCCCACCACAAAGCGTCCAGTGGGGTTCACGTAGATGTCGGCGTTGTCCCACGGCATGCTCTCGGCTGCCATGACAGGGGCGATGACATGCTCGATGAGATCGTCCTTGATCTTACCCATGTCCTCGATCTCGGCAGCGTGCTGCGTGGAGATGACGATGGTCGTGACCTCGACGGGCTTGCCGTCCTCGTAGCGCACCGTGACCTGGGTCTTGCCGTCGGGGCGCAGATAGGGCAGGGTGCCGTCGTGGCGCACGGTTGCCAGGCGCTCGGCCAGACGGCTTGCCAGGTAGTGCGGCATGGGCATGAGGGTCTTGGTCTCGTTGGAGGCGTAGCCGAACATCATGCCCTGGTCGCCGGCGCCGATCAGGTCGATTGGGTCGGTGGTGGCGCCGGTCTGGGTCTCAAACGACTCGTCGACGCCCTGGGCGATATCGGGGGACTGCTCGTGGATGAGGCTCATAACGCCGCAGGTATCGCAGTCAAAACCGAACTTTGCACGGTTGTAGCCAATGCGGCGGATGACGCCGCGGGCAATTTCCTGCACGTCGACGTAGGCCTGGGTGCGGATTTCGCCGGCGACGATGACGGTGCCGGTAGTCACGAGGGTCTCGCAGGCGCAACGGACGTTTTCCACGTTGGCGGGCACGCCGTTGGGCGCAATATAGCCCTGCTCCTGCAGCTCTATTTCTTTGGCGAGGATTGCGTCGAGGACGGCATCGCTGATCTGGTCGGCGATCTTATCGGGATGGCCTTCGGTCACCGACTCCGACGTAAATACAAAGGACCCGTGTTGGGGTGGGATGGAACGAAGTTCTTCTGACATGATTGTCCTTTCAAAAACGTGTCCCGGCGACCGTTACCATTCCGCCGGGCTCTCTATGCAAGGGCTCATCATAGCGCGTTAAACGAATATTCACACCCTTTCCGCACCCACTCATTGGGGACAGGCTTAAATGACCAGTCATAGACTAAGAACGTCCCTAACGACTACTCATTTAAGTCTGTCCCCAATGAGTGGGTCGGTGCCCTTTGTGCGGAGGTGGACATTGTTGCTTTATACTGATGCGGTTAGACATCCATCCTGCAATCGAGGAGATTTCCATGGCATCAGACGTTCGCGTCCGCTTTGCACCCTCACCGACGGGCAAGCTGCACATCGGCGGCGCCCGCACCGCTATCTATAACTGGGCTTTCGCCCGCGCAAACGGCGGCACGTTCATCCTGCGCATCGACGACACCGACCCCACCCGCTCCACCGATGAGAACACGCAGATCATCCTGCGCGCCATGCGTTGGCTGGGCCTGGACTGGGACGAGGGTCCCGAGGTGGGCGGCGACTTTGGCCCCTACGCCCAGACCGAGCGCCTGGACCTGTACAAGCAGGCCGCCCAGAAGCTTTGGGACGAGGGCAAGGCCTATCCCTGCTTCTGCACCAAGGAGCAGCTCGAGGCCGATCGCAAGGCCGCTCAGGAGCGCAAGGACCCCTTCCAGGGCTATCAGCGCCGTTGCCGCGATCTTGATCCCGAGGAGGCCCGCCGCCGCATCGAGGCCGGCGAGTCCTACGTCCTGCGCATCAAGGTGCCCGAGGCCCGCGGCGACGTTGTCATCCATGACGCCGTCCACGGCGAGGTGACCTTCGACGCCAAGGAGCTCGACGACTTTGTCATCTTCCGCTCTGACGGCACGCCCACGTACAACTTCGCGACCGTCGTCGATGACGCCATGATGAAGATTACCCATGTCATTCGTGGCGACGACCACCTGTCCAACACCCCGCGCCAGGTCATGGTCTACGAGGCCCTCGGTGCGCCCGTGCCCACGTTTGCCCATATCTCCATGATCCTGGGTGCCGACGGCAAGAAGCTCTCCAAGCGCCATGGCGCCACCTCGGTGGAGGAGTACCGCGATGCCGGCTACCTGCCCGACGCCTTCGTCAACTACCTGGCGCTGCTCGGCTGGTCGCTCGACGGCGAGACCACGATCATCCCGCGCGATGTCCTGGCCAGCAAGTTCTCGCTCGACCGCATTTCCAAGAACCCGGCGACCTTCGACCCCAAAAAGCTCGATTGGGTCAATGCCGAGTACATCAACGGCATGTCCGACGCCCAGTTTGCCGACGAGATCATGGTCCCCGAGCTGCACGAGGCGGGTCTCATCGAGGGTAATGTCGAGTACGGCGAGGACTGGATCGACGCGCTCGCGGCCATCGTCAAGCCGCGCACCAAGATGCCGGCCGACGCCGTGACCGTCGCCGCTCCCATCTTTGCTACGGCCGAGACGCTCGAGTATGACGAGAAGTCTGTCAACAAGGGTCTGGCCAAGGAAGGCATGGGTGCCATTCTGGATGCCGCCAAGGCCGTGCTCGAGGGCGTGGACGAGTGGACGGCTGCCAACATCGACGCCGCGCTTGAGCCGCTTCCCGAGCAGATGGACCTTAAGAAGCGCGTGGTGTTCCAGGCCGTTCGCGTCGCCGTCTGCGGCAACATGGTGAGCCCCCCGCTGGGCGAGACCATGGCTCTCGTCGGCCGCGACGACTGCCTGGCGCGCATCGACCGCGCCCGCACGATGGCGCTGTAGCAGCTGCGCAAACGCATGTATCCGAGCCCCGCTCACCACGAGTGGGGCTCTTGTTTCTGTAGACGTATGGGATAGGAGGTGCTTGGGCCATGGCCGAGCAACTTTCGCTGTTTGGTTCGCCTGAACCCGAGCAGGCTCCTGTGAAGCATGCCCGCACGGTCGAGCAGGCCAAGCACGCGCCTGCTCCCGAGCCCATTGCCGCCTACGCGAGCGTGGTCCTGGACATTCCCACCCGTGCGCTGTCCGAGCCGTTTGCCTATGGCATTCCGCAGTCCTTCGACAACGAGGCCCAGATCGGCTCCACCGTCCTGGTCCACTTTGGCAACCGTGCGGCTGCGGGCTATATCGTCGACATTGTTTCTGAACTGGGCGAGCTGCAAGGCAACAATACCCTCGATCCTGCGCGCATCAAGCTCATCGAGGCCATCCTCAGCAAACCGCTCTTTGGCGCCGAGGCCGCCCGCATTGCGCGTTGGATGAGCCGCGAATATGTAGCGACGCTTTCCGAGTGCCTGCGCCTGTTTTTGCCTCCGGGCGGAAGTCCGCGTGTCGTTAAGGGCGATGACGGTGCGTGGACGGTTGAGCGCCCCGCCGTCAAGCCTATCCAAAACCGTTGGGTGATGCTTACGCCTGAGGGCTTTGACTATACGCCGCCCAAGACTGCGGTTCGTCAGCGTCAGCTCATCGAGGCGCTCCAGTGCGGACCGGTCACGACGCGCGACCTCAACCTGCTCTACAACAGTATGTCGGCGACCATTAAGGCGCTCGAAAAACGTGGTGTCGTCGTGGTGGAGGAGCGCCGAGCCTGGCGTGGCTGCAGCGAGCAGACTACGCTGTCCTCGGCAAACGGCAAGGCACCGGTCGCGCTTACGAACGGCCAGCAGCAGGCGCTCGCGCAGATTGAGCGCGCTCGCCTGGATGCGCACGGCGACGTGGTGCTCGTGGACGGCGTTACGGGCTCCGGCAAAACCGAGGTCTACCTCTCCGCTATCGAGCGTGTGCTCGCGGCCGGTCGCTCGGCCTGCGTGCTCGTGCCCGAGATCTCGCTGACGGCTCAAACCGTCGGCCGCTTCCGTTCGCGCTTTGGCGAGACGGTCGCCGTGTTCCATTCGCGCCTTTCGGCCGGCGAGCGCCTGGACCAGTGGGACATGGTTGCCAGCGGTGCCGCCCGTGTTGTCGTCGGCGCCCGCTCGGCGCTCTTTTGCCCGCTCAGCGACCTGGGCCTCATCATCATTGACGAGGAGCACGAGACCAGCTACAAGCAGGGCTCCAGTCCGCGCTACCATGCGCGCGAGGTGGCGGCCGAGATAGCGCGACGCTACCGCTGTCCGCTCGTATTGGGTTCCGCCACGCCTTCTGCCGAGGCCCTCGACCGCTGCCGCCGTGGCACGTATAACGGTGGCACCTGGACGCGCGTCGAGATGCCCGAGCGCCCGGGACACGCCGTGCTTCCCACGGTCCGCATTGCCGACCTGCGCCGCGAGTTTTCGCACGGTAGCCGCTCCATGTTCTCAAAACCGCTGATGGAAGGCTTGGAACGCGTTGTCGAGCGCCGCGAGAAGGCCGTGTTGCTGCATAACCGCCGCGGTTTTGCGCCGTTTTTGATGTGCCGCGAGTGTGGCTGCGTCCCCACCTGTAACCACTGCTCCACCGCGCTCACGTATCACGAGCGCACGCATACACTGCAGTGCCACACTTGCGGTTCGTCCTGGCGCGTGCAGCCCTATCCGGCGCCCACGAGCCGCTGTCCCAAATGCGGCAGCCGCTACCTGGCAAAAATGGGTCTGGGCACGCAGCAGATCGAGGACGCACTGCACCAGATGCTGCCCGACGACGTCGCCATCATTCGCATGGACGCCGATTCCACACGCGGCAAGGACGCACACAAAAAGCTGCTCGAACAGTTCGACGCTGCCGATTGCGCGGTGCTGCTGGGCACCCAGATGATTGCCAAGGGCCTCGATTTTCCCGAGGTCACGTTAGTGGGCGTGGTCAATGCCGACTTCGCGCTGAAGCTGCCCGATTTTAGAGCGGGGGAGCGCGCCTACGATTTGCTGGAGCAGGTCGCGGGCCGTGCCGGTCGCGGTGATCGCCCTGGCGAGGTTATTATCCAGACCTATCTGCCCGAGGACCCGGTCATTCGTGCCGTTGCCGAGCATGACCGTTCGATCTTTACCGACCACGACTTGGACCAGCGTCGCGACGCTCTGTATCCGCCCTTCGTGCGCCTGGTCAACATTTTGGTTTGGTCGGCAAGCCGCGATGATGCACGGGATTATATTGGGCACATCGCAAAGCTCCTCAAGCGCCGCTGGCACGCCGCCGCGCCCGACTTTTTGCGGGCGGGCAGCGCGGTGCCGCAGGTGCTGGGCCCGGCTTCATGTGTAATCGAGAGAGCCAAGGACCGTTATCGCTTCCACCTGCTTGTGAAGTCGCCGGTAGGGTACCATGTCTCTGATGATATCGACGCCTGCCTCAAAGAGGTGGGCTCCGTGCGCGGCGTGAGCTTGAGTGTTGACGTCGACGCCTATGATTTGATGTAACAACCCGAAAGGATGGCCATGGAAGCCAACGGAATCGTACTGTCGCCCGACCCTCGTCTGCGCCAGGAGTGCGCCGTCATCGAGGAGATCACCCCGGCGATCGAGGCGCTTGCCGAGAAGATGAAGAAGATAATGTTCGACAACGGCGGTTGCGGCCTGGCTGCCCCGCAGATCGGTGAGCTCATCCAGCTCGTCACTATCGACTGCGACTACACCGACAAGAACGACTACGATCCGTACGTGCTCATCAATCCCGTCATTGTTGAGCAGAGCGACCATCTGGTGCCGTTTAGCGAGGGTTGCCTGTCTATCCCCGGCATTAGCTGCGAGATCGAGCGTCCCGACCATGTCGTCGTCGAGGCGTATGACCTGGATGCCAACCTGATCCGCTACGAGGCCTCGGGCGATCTGTTCTGCGTGTGCCTGCAACACGAGATCGATCACCTGCACGGCAACACCATGTTCGAGCGACTGAAGCCCATGCAGAGGCTCAAGGCCGTCAAGGAGTACCAGGACGCCCTGGCCCGCGGCGCTCGACCGGGCGAGACGGAGTAGGTCCCTCCGTCCCCTTCCGCCGCAGGGCTTAGGTTATTGCTCCATGCTCAAACAGTCCTGCTCGCACGAAGAGCACATTAAGTGCTCTTCGGCTCGTGCGGAACTGCGCGTGGAGCAATAACCTAAGCCCTGCGGCGGAAGGGGACTGCGTTTTCGTGCTCCTTTTCGCCCGGGTGCCGTCGGGCCAGGGAGGGGCGTCTTCGCTGATAGTCTTTGTTGAGAGGGAGCTGCTTTTATGCGGCTCTTTCTTTGGTTTTGGGTATATTTGTTTTTGTTGAATTGTTATTGCGGATGGGCTGGGTACTTGGCTTTCCGCTGTTACTTGTAGCCGTCTCGGCTTTGGTTGAGGGGAGACGTTCTCTATGCGTATTGTGTTTATGGGTACGCCTGATTTTGCTGTGCCTTCGCTGACTTCGCTTGTTGAGGCTGGGAACGAGATTGTGCTGGTTATTACTCGTCCTGATGCTGTTCGTGGGCGTGGTAAGAAGCTTGAGCCTTCTCCCGTTAAGGCCAAGGCGCTTGAGCTGGGGTTGCCGGTTGTTGAGGCTAATCGTATGACGCCTGAGGTTGTTGAGGCTCTTCAGACTGCCCAGGCTGACATTTTCTGCGTGGCTGCCTATGGCTGCATTTTGCCCGATGAGGTGCTGCATATGGCGCCGCTTGGTATTGTGAATGTTCATGCGTCCTTGCTGCCTCGCTGGCGTGGCGCTGCTCCCATTCAGCGTGCTATTCTTGCTGGTGATGATGTTGCCGGCGTTTCCATTATGCGTATTGGACATGGCGTGGATACGGGCGCTTATTGTGCCCAGGCCTCGACTTCGGTTGCCGGTAAACATGCCGAGGCACTGACGATGGAGCTTGGCGAGCTGGGCGGTAAGCTGCTGGCCGATACGCTGCCCTCGCTTGCCGATGACACGGCGGTGTGGACCGAGCAGGATGAGTCCCTTGTCACGCATGCTGCCAAGATTTCTAAGCAGGAGATGCGTCTGGATCCTCAGATGTCGGCGCTCGATTGCGTGCGCCACGTGCTGGCTTCATCCGATACTGCACCCGCCCGTTGTGTGATTGCCGGCAAGACGGTTCGCGTGCTCGATGCTGCGCCGGCTGATGTGTCGCTTGGCGAGGGCACTGTTGCCGTCAAGAGCAAGCGCGTCTACCTGGGCCTGTCCGATGGTGCGGTTGAGCTGCTCGAGGTTAAGCCCGATGGCAAACGTGCCATGGCTGCCTCTGCCTGGGCTGCCGGTCTGCAGGGTGCCGATCTGACGTGGGGTGTTTTGTCATGAGTAAGCTTTCCCCCGCGCGCAAGCTTGCGCTCGACGTGCTGATGGAGGCCGATCGCCGCGGCATGTACGCACGTGACGTTCTCTCGTCCCGTGCTTCGGCCAAGGCCATTGACCAGCGCGATTCTGCCTTTGCCGCTCGTTTGGCACTTGGTGTTGCAGCCACCCAGGGCATTTTGGATGAGCTGCTCGACCAGTTTCTCGATAAACCCAAAAAGGTCGCGCCGCGTGTTCGCATGGCGCTTCGCATCTCGGCTTTCGAGATGCTCTACCTGCATACCCCAGGTCGCGTTGCCGTGAGTCAGGGTGTTGAGCTGGTTCGCAGCGGCGCTAAGTCGGCCGCCGGTCTGGCGAACGCCGTGCTGCATAAGGTTGCGGACAACGTTGAGGATTTTGCTACTGCGGCGGATGCCGATGAATCCGAGCGCCGTTTGGTTCGCCTGTCTCGCCTGATGGGCATGCCGCGCTGGCTCTGTGCCCGCATTATGGCGTCGTTCGATACGCCCGAGGGTGCGCTTAACTTTGCCGGTAACTTGGCACCTGCGCCGCTCGCTCTGCACGAGAACGCCTTTGCAACCAAACCTGATCCGTACCTATCGCAGCTTGTTGCGCCGGTGTTTCCGGGCTGTCATGCGCCGGTCGATGCGCAGGCCACGGTTGCGTCGGGCGTGTTTGAGCGCGCGGCTGCCGTGGCCTCGGACCTTAACGCCCAGCTCATCGCTACCGCGGCGACACGTCCCGGTCGTTGCCTAGAGATTGGCGCCGGTCGTGGCACCAAGACCTATGTGATAATGTGTCAGGCCAAGCGTGCCGGCTACGACCGCCAGCACACTGCACTCGATTTGCACGACCGCAAGTGCGACCAGAATCTCGCGCGCCTGCATAAGGCTGGCATCAAGGGCGTTCGTACCGTCTCGGGCGATGCGTGCGAGCTCGATGCGGTGCTCACGTCGTTCGATGCCATGCTTGGTAAGCCTGTTCTGTTTGATACGGTGTTTATCGATGCCCCGTGTTCGGGCACCGGCACCATGCGGCGTCATCCCGAGATTCCTTGGCGCCTGACCGAAAAGGATGTGACGGTTGAGCTGCCTAAACTGCAGCTGACGATGCTTAAGGAAGCCGCCGCGCGCGTTGCCGAGGATGGCGAGCTCATCTATGCGACGTGCTCGGTCTTTGATGAGGAGAACGCGCAGGTCGTGGATGCGTTTTTGGCTTCGCCCGAGGGCGCCGGCTTTACCGTGGCGCCCCTCTCCGAGGCACAGATTCTGCAGCTGCCCGAGTTCGCCCAGGCCAAGAAGCTCGTCTCCGTACGCCAAAACGACCGCGGGCTTTTCCAAAGCGTCCCCGTAAACGCCGACTCCTACGACGGCCACTTCTGTGCCAGGCTGGTCCATAAGTAACAACTAAGTTGCGGTGAAATAGGGATTAAAAAGCCGCTTCTACCTGCTAAACAGTCCTTATCTCACCGCAACTCATAAGGAAACTTGGGCAGCTAAAGACGCAGCCCCGCGATCGGTGTCGGTCGCGGGGCTGCTTGGTTTCTAGTGGTTATGCGGGCAGTTGGCGCAACAGCCGCTGGTGGCGCTGGTGCTGGAGCCGCCACTGCG
>OHVW01000738.1_pt1 | contig 9990 bp, 8 predicted proteins | sample 1579601 | NCBI WGS metagenome assembly OHVW01 (sample SAMEA3882549, study PRJEB24775) | human gut metagenome | biome: human-associated habitat; feature: intestine environment; material: feces | place: Netherlands | collected 2009/2010 | reverse complement strand
AGCAGGAAGCTCCCACTTCAAAATCTGTAAGATTTAAGTGGCGAGAGCATGTCACGTATGATATACTGACCATAAAAGAAAAGCTTTTTGGAGAGGATGGAACCATTTTGATGAATAAAAAAGATACAAAGATCAACCGAAATGATATGCTGGAATTAACCCGCAGGATGACATTATCCAGAAACTGCTTTGTGCGTACAGCAGGAGCATATATAGATGATGAGGGATACATAGATAATACCTTCAATGTAAGCTTCAAAAATATGAGCAAACATGATCAGCAGGTAAATCTGGATCTTGCGAAAACCATTCCTTTTTCCAAAACAAATGAACAGTTAAAACGTTATAAATTCCCTGAAGGGGATATGGCATATGACAGCATCCATAAACTACTGATGGCATTATCACAATACGGATTAAAAGATGATCTTCTGGTTCAGACTCTCTGTGAACAGCTTGCGGAGGGAATCTGCAGTACAAGAGATTCATCAAATGGAACAAACCGTCTGCAGGGACAGGAGTTTGGAATTTATATTTATCATGGAATATATGATATTCCCAAGAAAGGCTCAGACCACAGCGAACAGTGGGAGTCAGAAGAAATATACAGTTTCCTGATCTGTGTGGTGGCTCCGGTAGATAAAGATTACAATGCCGGAACTCCAAAATGCGGCTTTATTTTCCCTGCCTTTGAAGACCGTTCCGCAGAACCTGGAAAAATAGATGTATTCTTTGAAATACCGGAGCATCCGGACGAAGGATTCCTGAACAGGATAATAGAGCAATAATCTGAACAAGGTGATCATTTATGAGGAGTGCGATAGATAAATTTTAATTATACCATATGCAATTCAATTTAGTCATTTTGTGTATAAATGACTAAATTGAATTGCGTGATGACTAAATTAACGATAAGGTGTTAGTTGATTTGTTAATGCAGGAATATTTCGGATAGAAGTTTTCTGTATTTTTAATGTTTTCGTGAAGAATAGGGTGATTATATGACAAAAATGACAGTGTATAGTCTTTCTATTGTACAAATGAAAAAAATTCAGGATGTAATGTTAAAAGCCTGTGCAGAGAATGAAGCTATTTGGAGAAATATATGGAAAGGTGGTATATGAATGAAGTGGGCAGATGGCAAGATACGATGCTGCTGGGCAAATCCGAGAAATGAGCGTTACATCCGTTATCACGATGAGGAGTGGGGTGTTCCGGTGCATGATGACCGGAAGCTCTTTGAAATGCTGATATTGGAGTGCTTTCAGGCGGGTCTGTCCTGGGAATGTGTTCTGAACAAGCGAGATGCTTTCCGCAAGGCTTTTGACAACTTCGATCCGGAGAAAGTCAGTGCTTACACTGAGGACAAGCTGGAAGCACTGCGGAGTAATCCCGGCATCATACGAAACCGCCTGAAAATACAGGCTGCCGTTACCAATGCATGGGCATTCCTGGAAATTCAGAAGGAGTATGGCAGCTTTTCGGACTATATCTGGCATTGGACAGATGGCAAAGTAGTCTGTGAAACTGGACGGACAAGTTCGGAACTGTCTGACCGTATATCAAAAGATTTGAAAAAACGTGGTATGAAGTTCGTGGGGACAACGGTCATCTATGCCTATTTACAGGCAGTAGGAGTTCTCTGTTCTCATGAGCAGGGCTGCTTTTTGGCAAATCAGAAAGCTGAGCATCATAATAGTTATTTATAAGACTTTTATTTCCTGATTTTTATCCATCCTGCATGAAGCAGATATACACCTGCCGGAATCAGGGAAAGCAGATGTATATTTGTGCAGCTGCCTGTTTCTGCATATGTCGGCAGAATGAGTGTATGAAATGCAAGATAAAGGTATGTGCCTGCAGCGATGAGATTACACAGAAAAAAACTCCAGCCGAAGATACCGGAAATAGAAGCTGTAAGAATGATGATCAGCGTCAGGGTATCAGGAACAAAGGGAAGATGAATAAAATCAAATTCAGGTTTCAGGGAGAGAAATGCGAGCACTGCGTAAAGAAAAAGCACTGCATTTAATGAACTCATGATCTTAAACGGTAAACTGTAAAAAGGTGTAACAGGGCAGTTGGGCCATAGTTCAACATCCAGTTTCTGTGCAAGCTGGGTTGCTGACTTTGTAAAGGTTATGTTTGTCATTACAACAGCTTTATCGCAGTCGTAGAAGTTTGCACCTGCATAGGCTTCCTGAACAGCTTTATTTCCAACGGGATGGGTGTAATATTTACATTGTATCCCGTATTTTTTTCGATGTTTGAAAGCAATGATATCGATTCCCTGGTCTCCGGAGCTTTGGGTTACTTTTATTTTAGAAAAATGCTTTCGCTTTAGTATCTTTGCACATTGATATTCAAATTCATATCCATCCATGTGTTGAGTCTCCTGTATTATATAAAATTGTATAGCAGTCCTCGTAAATGATACATTTAAGAGGATTGCTATAGATGTAGTGCATATTGCAATATATTATATCTGCAACATACCATTTATAGAAATTCAGGAAAATACTGTAAGTAATGAAATGGCTGGTGTTACGGTATTTTCCTGAATTACGATAACAGTTTGCAGCAAAATAAGAATACCATGTTTGATGATAAAGAACAAGTGTTTTGCGAAGAAAAGAAGAATGGGTTATTGTTTACTGGCTGGTTTACTGGTTGCGTTACTGAGACGTTACCGAGAATGGAATAAACAGTAACGAGAATGGTTACTCTTTGCGGGAATTGTGTTATAATAGTCTTTGATTTATTGCTACTGAAAAAAGTGGACAGTTTATAGCGAGCCTATTAAATGCACTATTTACGAGGATTGCTATAGTAATTATACAAAACCGTAAGAGGGGGAGGAACATTTGAAAAATTTTGAAGAAATTATGTCGGAACGAAAAAACCGTATAGAAGCCAGAAAGGACGAGCTGATCCGCAGGAGTCTACTGTCTGAAGAATTTCTGGAAATGATCCAGAAAAATAAAAGGCCCTTTGATCTGCTGATGTCTTACTATCAGTGTGCTGTCATGGAGATTGAGACAAAATTCAGAGTGCTGAATCAGGAGTATTCCTTGGAATATGATAAAAATCCTATCGAGGGTATTAAAACCAGAATTAAATCTTATGACAGCATTGTGCGGAAAATACGCAGAAAAAATATTCCCATGTCTTTAACTGCTATAGAAGAAAATATCAAGGATATCGCAGGTGTCCGGGTAATCTGTTCTTTTCCGGAGGATATCTATGAGCTGGCAGACAGCTTTCTGCGTCAGGATGATATTGTACTGATCGAGAAAAAAGATTATATAAAAAATCCAAAACCCAGTGGTTACAGAAGCCTGCATCTGATCGTGCAGGTGCCTATCTTTCTGCAGAAAAACAAAAAAATGGTAAATGTGGAAGTCCAGTTTCGAACTATTGCCATGGATTTCTGGGCAAGTCTGGAACATAAGCTTCGCTATAAAAAAGATATCCCGGCAGATCAGGCACAGCAATTGCAGGAGGAGCTTCTGGCGTGTGCCACCCAGAGTGCTCAGTTGGATAACCGGATGCAGGAAATTCGTAATCAACTGGTCAGCAGAGCTGATAAGGGGAATCAATCCTGAGAAAGTTCCTTATTTCAGGAACTTCCTCAATAATTTTTCATAAATTTTTCTATATGGCTGGTATCTCATTGGCAAATCCAGCCATGTTTTTTTGTCTACAATACTCTTATAGTGGGAGAAGGTATGAAAACCGTCTTTGCCATGGTAGGAACCCATTCCGCTTTCACCAAAGCCGCCAAATCCCATCTCACTGGTTGCCAGGTGGATGATGGTGTCATTGACACATCCGCCTCCGAATCCACAGCGGGAAGTAACTTTTTCCGCAGCTTCTTTGTCGGAGGTGAAGATATATAGTGCCAGAGGATGTGCCATGGAGTTGACCTTTTCAATGGCCTCATCCAGGGAATCATAGGCCAGCACAGGAAGCACAGGACCGAAGATTTCCTCCTGCATTACTGCATCCCCGAAGGTTACATTATCCATAACAGTAGGAGCGATCTGAAGAGCTCCCGGATTGTTGTCACCGCCGCAGACTACCTTGCTGGGATCGATCAGATTGCAGATACGAGTAAAGTGCTTTTCATTAATAATTTTCCCATAATTCTTATTATTCAGAGGTGTGGAACCAAACTGTTTCCTGATCTGTTTCTGGATCTGTCGGATCAGTTCATCCTTGATTTCTCTGTCGCAGTAAATATAATCAGGTGCTACACAGGTCTGACCACAGTTGAGATATTTTCCAAATACAATTCTTCTGGCTGCAAGTTTCAGGTTGGCACTTTTCTCTACAATGCAGGGGCTTTTACCGCCCAGCTCCAGGGTAACGGGGGTCAGATGTACAGATGCTTTTGCCATTACTTCCCTGCCAACATGCTGGCTTCCTGTAAAGAAAATATAGTCAAAATGTTCATTGAGAAGAGTGTTATTTTCCGCACGTCCGCCGTTTACCACAGCCACATACTGGGGATCAAAACATTCGGTGATAATGGTTTCAATCACCCGGCTGGTGTGAGGAGAGTAGGCACTTGGTTTCAGTACAACTGTATTTCCGGCTGCAATCGCATCGATCAGCGGATCAATGGTGAGCAGGAAAGGATAATTCCATGGGCTCATAACCAGGACAACACCATAAGGAGATGGCTTCTTATAGCTTCTGGAAGCGAACTGGGCAAGGGGAGTCAGTACTGTTTTTTCTTTTGCATAGGAAGGTGTATGGCGGATCATGTAGCTGAGTTCTGAGAGCACAAGTCCCACTTCACACATATAGGATTCAAAGTTACTTTTTCCAAGGTCACGTTTCAGTGCTTCATTGATCAGTGGTTCATATTTCTGAATACAGGTCTTTAATTTTTTTAAGGCATCCAGCCTTTTTTCTACCGGTAAAGTGGCACCTGTGTAAAAATAGCTGCGTTGTTTCTGAACGATTTCTTTAATTTCTGTTTCTGTCATAATACATTATTTCCTTATATAATATAGATATCAGGTAACTATTGAGAGTCTGCAGGTTCCTGTATTTTGATATTTTTATAAAAAACGCTTTGCAGGATAGAAGAATATTAACAGTTACTTCTCAGCTTCTGAGGTATTTTCCTTGGAAGTCAGAGACATCAGCATGTAATAAAATTTCTCCAGTTCGGAGGCATCCATAAGCTTCGGCACAGGATACAGAGGATTGGCCTCTTTATCTGCATAATGGGCAAGCTTGGGGATATCTGTTTCCTGAATTTCTTTTACAATATTTACGATTCCAAATCGCTCTTTCATCTCTTCAATTGCCCGGATAAAAAGCTCTGCTGCTTCATGGTCCGGCGTATTTTTGTCTGCAAGTCCTGCTGCAATGGCAAGTCTGTGGAGCTTTTTGTCAATGCAGGAACCATATTCCCGAAGTACCAGCGGCAGCAGAATGGCATTGGCAAGTCCATGGGGAACGTTGTACTGTCCGCCCAGAGAGTGAGCGACTGCATGAACATATCCTACATAGGATTTGGTAAAAGCACAGCCTGCATAGAAGGAGGCGTGGAGCATATTTCGTCTTGCATGAATATTATCGCCATGCTCATAGGCAATATCTATATTTTCAAAAATCAGTTTTACCGCTTTTAATGCATCCCTGCGTGTATCAATGGTGGTGGAATTGCCGATATATGCCTCCACTGCGTGAGTCAGGGCATCCATACCTGTAGTTGCGGTGATAAATGGGGGCAGGCTTAAGGTAACCTTGGGATCCAGCACTGCATAGCGGGGAATCAGCGGGAAATCGTTGATCGCGTATTTGTATCTGGTGTCTGCATCTGTGATCACAGCGGCGAGAGTGGTCTCACTTCCTGTTCCGGCAGTGGTTGGAACTGCCATGAGAAGGGGAAGCTTCTTATGTACCTTCAGGATTCCCTTCATCTGAGCCAGAGACTGATTGGGTTTGACCGCACAGGCACCGACTGCCTTGGCACAGTCCATGCTGGAACCGCCGCCGAAACCGATGATGGCATCACAGCCTTCTTTATGGTAAAGCTCCAACGCCTCGCGGACATTGACAGTAGTAGGGTTGGCAACTGTTTTATCATAAATGGTATAGGGGATACCGGCCTCCTTTAAAGCTTTTTCCAGTCTTCGGGTAAGTCCAAGCTTCATGATACCGCCATCTGTAATGATTAATACATGAGTACATTTGTGGCGCATGATGATTTCAGGGAGTTCCTTGACGCTTCCTGCGATTTTAGGTTTTCTGTAAGGTAAAAAGGGAATTGCAATGTGAAAAGCTTTCTGAAAAGCCCTGCAATATATTTTTCTGAGAGTGTTCATGGATAATTCCTTTCCTGGGGGCAGCCTGCTACTTTGCAGACTGCCGGACAGCAGTTACTTCAGAAAAAATATAACAAGGTAAAAAAGAAAAGTCAATATATTTTGATGTTCAAAATTTATCTTTGGTAAAAGAGCTTATTCCGAGACATACGAGCCAAAATTCCATTGCCGCAGGCAATCTGGAATGAATTTTGGCTACGTTACTGTGAACGGAGTGAACAGTAACGAACATATCCATAAAATTTTACAAAACTACGAAAATCAGTTGACAATGGAGTAAGTTTATACTAACCTAAAGTTAGCAAAGTATAACAATATTGTAAAACAGCAGTGTTATTATATTAAAGAATTAAAGAAATTTGCTCCACAGGAAGTGGATATGAGGGAGGAATGAAAAAATGTTTCTGCAGATACAGGGAATTCAGAAGTCTTTTGGTGCAGGGGACAGCCGGGTGGATGTGCTTAAAGGGCTGGATCTTGACATTGAGAGAGGAGAGTTTTGTGTGCTTCTGGGTCCGTCTGGTTCCGGTAAGTCTACGCTTCTGAATATTATCGGTGGGATTGACAGTGCAGACGAGGGAAATCTGGTCATAGACGGGGAGCGTCTGGCAGATATGTCGGAGAAGAATCTGTCTTTGTACAGGCGTAAGCATCTGGGATATATTTTTCAGATGTATAATCTGATCCCCAATCTTACAGTGCGGGAGAATATAGAGGTGGGAGCCTATCTCAGTGATAAGCCTCTGGATGTAGATGAACTGCTCCATACGCTGGGAATCTATGAGCACCAGAGAAAGCTTCCCAATCAGCTTTCCGGCGGTCAGCAGCAAAGGACTGCCATTGGCAGAGCCATTGTAAAGAATCCGGATATTCTTCTTTGCGATGAGCCTACAGGAGCCCTGGATTATAATACCTCCAAGGAAATCCTGAAGCTGATCGAGACGGTAAACCAGAAATACGGCAACACCATCGTCATGGTAACGCATAACGATGCCATCAAAGATATGGCTGACCGGGTGGTGAAGCTTCGCGATGGGATGATCCGCAAAAATTACCTCAATGAGCATAAGATCCCGGCAGCAGAGCTTGACTGGTAAGGAGGCATATGATGAAAAATCCTTTACGCAAACGTCTGCCCAGAGAACTGAAGGGAGAACTGGGCAAGTATCTGGTTGTATTTATCCTGATGGTTGCATCCATTGGATTTGTGTCAGGCTTTCTGGTTGCAGATAACAGTATGCTTATTGCTTACAATGAAGGTTTTGAGAAGTACAACATAGAAGACGGAAACTTTCGCACAGCAGAGCAAGTCCACAAAACCCAGAGAGAAGAAATAGAGGCGCTGGGTGTGAAGTTGTATGATAATTATTATGTGGAGGAACCTCTGGATAATGGAAGCACCATGCGTTTTTTTAAAAACAGGCAGCAGGTGGACAAGGTCTGCCTGATGAAGGGAGAGCTGCCTGCCAGGACAGGAGAGATTGCCATTGACAGAATGTATGCAGACAACAACAATCTGTCTGTGGGAGATACGCTCCGGAGCGGAAAAAGAACCTGGAAAATTACCGGCCTGGTGGCACTTTCCGACTACAGTTGCCTGTTTCAGAATAACAACGATTCCATGTTTGATGCTGTGAAATTTGGGGTTTCTGTTGTGACTGAGGAGGAGTTTGATTCTTTGGAGCAGGAAAAACTGCAGTACAATTATTCCTGGATCTATGACGAAAAACCGAAGACAGAAAAGGAAGAGAAAGAAGTTTCCGAGGATCTGATGGAGGATATGGGAAAGATTGTCACACTGGAGGCTTTTGTACCCCGGTATCTGAATCAGGCCATTACTTTTACAGGGGATGATATGGGTGGAGACAAGGCCATGATGATCATGCTTCTTTATATTATTATGGTGATTATGGCCTTTGTATTCGGAATTACCATCAGCAATACGATACGGAAAGAAGCCGGTGTTATCGGTACCTTACGTGCGTCCGGATATACCAGACAGGAACTGATTCTTCACTATATGACACTTCCGGTGCTGGTTACTTTTGTGGGTGCACTGATCGGAAATATCCTTGGATACACTGTATTAAAGGATGTATGTGCAGATATGTATTATGGAAGCTATAGTCTTCCGACTTATGTGACCGTATGGAATGGGGAGGCATTTGGGCTTACAACTCTGGTTCCGGTAGTTATTATGCTGGTGGTAAATTACGGAGTGCTCAGACATAAGCTGAAGCTGTCACCGTTAAAATTCCTGCGCAGGGATCTGTCGGGAAGAAAGCAGAAGAGGGCAATTTATCTGAGTCCGAAGATGAAAATCTTTTCCAGATTCCGGCTTCGGGTGATTTTTCAGAATATGAGTAATTATATGGTTCTGTTTATCGGGATCCTGTTTGCAAATCTGCTGCTGATGTTCGGATTGCTGCTTCCTTCGGCACTGTCCCATTACCAGGTGGAAATCCAGAACAATATGCTGGCAAAATACCAGTATATGCTTCAGGTTCCGGTCAGCGCAGTAAGTGGAAATAAATTTGACGGTCTGATCTCTCAGCTGGAGTTTTATATGGATTCCAGAACAGACAATGAAGATGCAGAGGAATTTTCTGCTTATTCCCTGAATACACTGCCAGGAAAATATAAGAGTGAGGAAGTACTGCTTTACGGGATCGAACCGGACAGCAGGTATGTAACGATAGATTTTAATAATACAAAAGATAAAAAAGATGAAGCGGGGAATAAAGAAAAAGCAGATAACAAGAATACGGCAAATGCAGAAAAAGAAAGCGCAGCAGTTTATATTTCGAGCGCATATGCGGATAAATTCCTGCTTCATGTGGGGGATACCATCACTCTGAAAGAAAAATACGAAAAAGAGAAATATTCGTTTAAAATAGCAGGAGTTTATGGTTATACGGCTGCCTTGTGTGTGTTTATGCCCCGCAGTGAACTGAATGATATTTTTGATCTGGGAGAGGATTATTACAGTGGGTATTTCTCAGATACAGAGCTTACAGATATCAAGAGCCAGTATATAGGATCTGTAGTTGACCTTGATGCACTGACAAAGATCTCCAGACAGCTGGATGTATCCATGGGAAGTATGATGGGTATGGTAAACGGATTTGCCATTATGATCTATATGGTACTGATCTATCTTCTTTCCAAGATCATTATCGAAAAAAATGCCCAGTCTATTTCAATGGTAAAAATCCTGGGCTATACAAATGGCGAGATCAGCAAGCTATATATTATGTCCACGTCTTTGGTGGTGGTGTTCTGTCTGCTTTTGAGTCTGCCGCTAGAAACAGTAATCATGAAAGTTCTGTTTCGGGAGATGATGCTGTCCAGTATTTCCGGATGGATCACGCTCTGGATCGACCCGATGATCTATGTGCAGATGTTTGCAGCAGGAATCATTACATACGGAATCGTTGCTTTGCTGGAATTTCGGAGAGTGAAGAAGGTTCCTATGGATGAAGCCTTAAAAAATGTCGAGTAGGACAAAATTTGATAAAAATTTGACATTATCTGGAATTTGTGATACGGTTACACAGGAAACTGTTAGAGCGACACGCTCTAGAGTGTGTTTGAAAAATAAAAATTGCACAAAACGCATGTTTTATTTCCCTTTTTCATGATAAAA
>OHVW01000736.1_pt1 | contig 10012 bp, 9 predicted proteins | sample 1579601 | NCBI WGS metagenome assembly OHVW01 (sample SAMEA3882549, study PRJEB24775) | human gut metagenome | biome: human-associated habitat; feature: intestine environment; material: feces | place: Netherlands | collected 2009/2010 | reverse complement strand
CCACAGATGGCAAGCTATTGCAGCCGGCTGATTTTATTAAAAGATGGTGTGATTCTGGAAGATTTGAAGAATAGTGGGGATCAGGAATTGTTTTATCAAGAGATTCTCGGGAAGATGAAAGAGTTGTAGAGAAAACGGGGTAATGAAAATGGTTGATGAGAAGAAACATATATCCAAAAAAGAAAAAATAGAAATGAGTGTATCGATCGTTCTTTATACCATTTCACTTGTTCTTGCCCAGCTTCCCTGGTTCGTATTAAAGGGGAAAAGATATAATCTTTATAGTGCATATTTTCATGTGAAGAGATATGGAACAAGTGGTTTGTCGGAGGCAGGTGCATCCATATGGAACGGGAATCTCCTGTTGCTAAAAATCCCGCTTATTGTATTTGGGTTATATGAATTATGTTCGGCTGCGTATATAATAACAGTAATATTAAGAAAAGATAAAAGACTGAATATTATCGTTATGGTGTTGGGATATGCGGCCATGCTGTTACACTTGACGACCGGCCTTGTAACGATTGCCGATAATACGACGATGACGATGCTTTATCCCCTCGTACTTACCGGAGTGAATGCGGTTGAATTTCTGGCGATCCGCATGATTGACATCTGGAAAGAATCCGTGGAGCAGGCAAAGGAAAGTTCCAGAAAAGAAAAAGCAGAAAAAGAGGAAGAACGGAGAAGACTATCGTTCCCGGGAAAATACACGAAATTATTTTATCAGATTGTCTGGAAAAATTTTCAGTATGACTGGCAGGACTACCGATTATTTCTGTTATGCGGGACGATTGTGACAGCTCTTATTTTTGCCGGAATTGCTTCTTATCAGATGATGGCAGGGCTGCACCGGGCAGAAAATTTTCTGATAGGGGAAGGACTTGGACTGATCGTGTGGAATGCAATGGTTCCAATCGGAGTATGTGCAGTATTTCTGATGGTATTTGTATTGATTTTTTATATGCAGAAATGGATGCAGAGTTATAGTATATTTTTAACACTCGGAATCCGTAAAAGAGCATTATTACTGATCATTGGTCTGGAAATTGTGATCGCATTTATCTGTTCTCTTCTTACAGGATGCATCATTGGAAATGGCATTGTAATGATACTTCGTAAATGTCTGCATTTTCAGATTGGAAGAGATATGGTACTGGCAGCAGTTACCTGGAAAACGTATGTAAAAGTTGTGTTTGTGATGTTTCTGATTTATCTGATTGCACTAGCTGCGACCAGAGATATTGCAACCGATTTTGATATTACCAATGCGGCAGTAAGAAGAATACGGAAAGAAAAAGTACCACGGAAATTTGTATCGGTATTCTGGATTATAGGATTTGTATTATGTGCATGGAGTCTACTGCAGTACCGTGAATTAAGGAACTATGAAAATATAAAATTAATAGCATTCCTATTCTTAGGACTGTTCCTGCTGATACGTTATACGGAAAGTATATGGATACGAAATAAGAAAAAGAAGAGAACGTATATATACCGTATGTTACAGGACAATCAGATTTATCACAAATCGAGGACTTTGGCATGGTATATGTTTGTGTTAGTCATCCTGCATATCTGTGCGCTGTTTTACTTTACCTTTCCGGCTGTTTCGGTTACCATTGCAGAGAAACCGGAATCCCTGTTCCCATATGATTATGTATGTATCGCTGATGATGGGGACGATAAGTTTTTTGACTATATCAAAGAAACGTATCATGCGGATATCACATCATTTCCGATGGTGAGAGTGACCAATGCAGACAAGACAGAAAAGTCGGAAAGTATCCGAGAAGAAAAGATACCACAGGGGCAGCAGATCGGAATCTCGGAGACGACTTACCGCGCGTTAAAAAGGGCAAATGGTCAGACTCCGAAATTATCCCCAAATGCGTTAGATGCAAATGGAAATAAGGTTTATCTGGTGCATCAACAGGATCGTTCGGTAAAGGCACAGCCTGTAGACTGGTCATATGGAAAGAAGAAACCATTTTTACATATCGGAATCCCTTGTGAAGGATTTTCTATGTTTCGTGCCAAACTGGATTCGCCGACATATATACAAAGGACAATTGCAGGAGAAGAATTCGGCAGCCTGATTGGTTGCTTCCGACAGGGAAAACTGGAGAATGTGGTTGTGTTCTCGGATGAATACTTCAAAAAAGCGCAAAAAATGTGGAAGTATACGAATATTATTGACGGAAGCATTATTGCAGATAAAAAAGATCGTATAGATGGAGTAACTGTATCGCAGGGACCGACAAAGCTTGTTTTGCTCCATGTCGATAAAAAACGTGTATCGGAAATTGAAAATGAAATGCAGAAATTTGCCAAAAAACATAAAACTGATCTGGACTACGATGCAGAGATCAGCAGCTATTACAGTAAGACATCCGCTGTCGCAGATATAAAGACAGAACGTGCAACAAAACAGATTGTAAATATATTTGTTATTAGTGCGATGGCGATCGCAAGTATGTTCCTTGTCTATGTAAAAGTACTGTCTGAGTTAGAGGATAAGAAGAACAGAGCAGATTTTTTGAAATGTATGGGCATGAAAAAGAAAGAGCGGATGCGTTTGCTACAACATGAACTGTATGTATTTTACAGAATTCCGATGGAAGTGGCGGTAGTTGTAATGGTGCTGTATACGTTGGCAACATTCCATGCAAGAATGTACAATTTAAGTGTACAAAAAGCATATGTTAAGAACTGTATCGGACTGTGGCTCGGTTATGTTGTGTTGGAATGGATATTTATATGGATACTTGGAAAATTCCTGATCAAGAAGGTAGAAACAAATGAGGAATTTATGTGAGTAATTTGAAAACAGGAGAAGAATGGGAGAAAATGACATGAAAGAATGGACGAGAAAAAGAAAAGCAGATATCGTGATGGGAATCATCCTTCAGGTGTATTTTCTAGTTCCGTGGATCCATCATCATACGATGTATGGATATTTGTATCAGGCACTGAAAATGAACGATTATGTCAGAACATATAACGAAATGCTTTTGCCATCGCTGAAAAAGATATGGGGATATACGAAACCGACTGCTTTTGTTTTCTTATGCATTCTTTTTTTGATGTTGTTTTTTCAGATTGTAGAATTTATGCGGTTGTATCATATTTTTATCAATGAAAGGCCTAGTGATTACAGGGGATTTTTCTGGATACTGTTTATGATCGCATTTGCAGTATTTAATGATGGTTTTACTTATGAAGATGTCACAGAATATTCTTTATATCCGGTATATGGTGAGATATATATGATCCTGCTGCTTGTACTTGTTGGTGTATGGATCATTCTTGATGCGTTGTTAGATACATGGGAGTCAGAGCATGCTATGTTGCTGACCGAACTGGAAGAGCAGGAGAAAAAAGCATTGCAGACAAAGGTCCAGATACTGGAAGAGCGTTATCAGGAAATGCTCAAAAGCCGTAAAGTTGTTCATGATATGAAAAACCATATCCTTGCGCTTAAGAACTATGACCAGGAACAAAATTGGAGCGGTTTGCATGAATATCTGAACGAGCTCAGTGAAGATATATTGGAGTATAATTTTCATGTCTGGACGGGAAATCATATGTTGGATATGATTCTCAATCAGAAAGAAAAAGATGCGCAGAGACAAAAAACAGATATGCGGATTGATACAGAAGTTTTCTCTACGCTTCCGTTCACAGACAGGGAGATCATATCTCTTTTCGGGAATTTACTGGACAATGCACTGGAAGCCTGTGAACAGATCAAAGGAAAAGAAAGATGGATACGAATTAAGATAAAAAAGAAAAATCAGTTAATCTATATTGAAATAGCCAATGCGATTGCAAAGAAACCAGACCAAAATGGATCGGGATTTATATCGACGAAAAAAGAGAATGGATTACATGGTTACGGAATGCGGAATATTCGGGATATTGTAGAGAAATATGAGGGAATATTTCAGTATGAGATACGGGATGAGTCGTTGATGGTTATAATTTCGGTGTATGCGTAATCAGTAGATGAAGAGTTAATAACAGTTTTTTGAGATTTGTAGAAGTTTCACAAAAATAAAACATTTGTAAATTACATATTGAAAACAGAAATCAGGCATGTTATCTTATCAACACGCAGATGAATTCTAATATCTGCAACGCATCTATATTTACCAATTCATTTACTTCAAGCCCAAACAATCGGGTAAGAATCCAAGATGAAAATCATAAAAAACAGATAAATACATGTCTGATAAAAGAAGATAACGGTATATACTGGTATATATATAAATTCTGTGTTATCATATGCATAAAGCTAAACAGTTCTTCTTTGCAGGTATTATATCTGTACAAGAGAGGAGAACTGCTTATGAACCAAAGAAAATCATTAAAAGAATTAAACTTGCTGGATAAATTTCTGTTCGATGAAGCGATGGATGATCCGGAAAATGTAAAGACGATGTTGGATATCATACTGAGTCAGAATACGAATCTAAAACATCCGCCACAGACCGAAAAAGAGCAGAGAACGTCTATAGATAATCGGCAGATCCGGCTGGATGTCTATGCGATAGATGAAGATGATGTGATATATGAAGTAGAGGCACAAAAAGAGAATACACATAATCTTCCGAAAAGAAGTCGACTCTATCAGGGAATCATCGACAGTAAGCTGCTGCCACCAGGAGTTGCTGACTTTAACTTACTGAACGAAGTACTGATTGTGCTGATCACACCATTTGATTTATTTGGATATGGTTTATATCGTTACACGTTTCAGATGAGATGTGAGGAAGTCCCCGAACTAAAGCTGGATGATGGAGCAACGAGGATATTTCTGAATACCAGGGGCAAACATCCCGAGCTGGTGTCACCAGAATTGATAGAATTGTTGAAGTATATGGAACGTAGTACGGATGAAGTGTCAGGGGAGTGTAAAAGTAAGCGGATTCAAGAGATGCATAGACGAGTTTGTCAGATCAAAGCAAGTGAAAAGACAGAGGTGAAGTATATGCAGACATGGGAAGAAAAGATATTAATAAAACAGGAAGGAATTGCCGAAGGCAAACAAATTGGCGTTGAGCAAATTAATAGGTTGAATCAGAGACTGATTGAACAAGGAAGATTTGATGATTTGACTAAAGCTGCATCAGATAAAGTATATCAGGAAAAGTTATTGAAAGAATTTGAAATTTAACAATATCAAAATAAAGAATATGTACCAGACTAGCCATTATCGGAAACACGGATACTTTTCTGAGCGTAGTATCTTGACATATAGCATATCTTGGATTACAATTCATTTAACGATTAGGCTAAATGTTAAATGAAAGGTCGTGATGAATTTTTGGGTATACAAGATACATTAAAAGCACTGGCTGATCCAATACGACGTGAGATTTTGAACCTGTTGAAAAATGGGCGGCTTTCAGCCGGAGAAATATGTGAGCATTTTTCGGTAACGGGAGCATCTATATCAAGACATCTGGCAATATTGAGGGAAGCTGATTTGATTCGAAATCAAAGAGAAGGAAAGTTTATTTATTATGAATTAAACACTTCCGTACTGGAAGATGTCATGTTGTGGATAACAGACTTGAAAGGAGTAGCGGACGATGAAGGAAATGATAAGAAAATATAGAGGTACATTAATTAGCTCTGCATTGGTAATTCTTGCAGGAGTCCTGGTGGGTTTTACGAGTATACAAGGTAAGTGGATAAATCTATTTTTTGTAGTGATGCAATGTGTGTTTGTTGCAATCATATTTTATGATAACAGGAACAGACAACAGAATCGCAAGGTTATAGGGATGACTATATGGATCATACCTGTTATTACATTGCTTTATAATGGTATTGTCAGATTGGTTGATATGGGAGCAGATATAGAGAATTTATTTATGGCATTCATTTATTATGGGACAGGTTTAATGTTCATGGTTATAGGAAATTATCTGCCAAAGGTAAAACAGAACAATACGATAGGAATCAGGGTCGTATGGACATTGCAGGATGAAGAAAATTGGAGTGCAACGCATAGATTCAGTGGGAAAATATGGGTGGTATCAGGTATTTTGTGCATGCTTTGCGGTCTTTTTGCAGAAAGCATAGCTGCACTTGTTTTGTATGTTGTAAGCATTATGGCAGCAGTAATCATCAGTGTTCTTTATTCCTATCTCTTTTATAAGAAAAAGATAGAAACCGGAGAAAAATTAAAAATTCAATATAAAAAAAAGGCAATTGTGGGATACGGAATCGTAACAATTTTAACTATTATATTCATTATAGGAAGTTTGTTTTGGGGAAGTATTGATATTCAGTTCCAAGATAACAGTTTTACTATCAAGGCTCAGGGATGGAGTGATTATACCGTAGACTATACGAAGATTGACAGTATCTCGTATGAAGAAAATTTATTTCAGAACTCGAATGATTATAGGATCAATGGATTAGGGAATTTTAAATATGCTATGGGAAATTTTAGAAATGATGTTTATGGAAATTATATCCGTTATACGCATTCATCCTGTCATTCATATGTAGTGATGAGCATAGGTGGAAAAATATTAGTTGTTAATGGTGAAAATGATCCGGCAACAAAGGAAATCTATCATAATATCAGCGAGAAAAAATAAGATTACTAAGACTTCCCATACCTAAAAAGAGATTTATTTATATTTGCCCCATTCACTGATTCATGCTAAAATAAACAAATATGGTAAGACGAAAATATTTTATTATCATAATCAATGAATCAAGGAGTAACAATGAGAAGATTAGCATTAACTGATGATATATTAATGAAGATTGAAAAGCCTGCCCGTTATATCGGGAATGAGGTGAATTCAGTTATGAAAGACAAGGCAGATGTAGATATCCGCTTTGCGATGTGTTTCCCCGATGTTTACGAAATATAAAAAAAGGGCGTTGCTAATCTTTTATAGATATTGGTAAATAGCCTTAATTTCTCAGCATATTCTAAAATAAATAACAATAATAAATAATCATTAATAACGTAGTAACCTTTCAATTTTAATCTGTTTTGTAGTAAGAAAAAGGTAAATATTGAGTGAAATACATACTTTAAAACTATATAAATAAATGAACCATGGCAGTCCGATACCGGCTGCTTTTTTTATGTGTATAGAAAACTCATAAAAATGCACATAAAAGTAATCAGTTCTTTTGGCTAGAGTGAAATTTATATCCTATAAAGTGCCCATTGCGGTATGCCTGATGCAAATTTCTTTTACTTTTATTCTTTCATATTCTAATGAAAAGAAAATCAAAAAAGGAGGAAAAATAAAATGAATTCAACTTTTCAGAAGGAGGATAAACCTACGGAATATTAATTGACGAAAGCACAAAAAATGATTACAATGAAATTGTAAAGGAGATGGAATATGAGAAAAAAATACATTTATATTTCATTGCTTATTTCTACAGGAATTTACGCAATTGCAGATTATTATTGTATTTACAATTTTACATTTACCCTTCTATTTACGATATTTTTAATTTTTAATTTAGTAAATAGTGTAATATGTTTTGCAAAAAATAGCTGTGAATTTTCTATAATTGCATCTATTATTTATGTTTTTATGATAATGCATAATCTTTTCGTTCTCGCTTTTAACTATTCCATTAGTTCAGGAGGATTTCATACCATTTGAGGAGAAAGATTTGAACAAAGAACAAAAGAAAAATGTCCAATACGATGCTTACGCCAAATATATCTTATCTCAAAAAGAAGTTTTGGCACGTATCCTAAAATTCACAATTGCAGAATTTCAGGACTTGGAAGGGGAAGTGATCATGGAGCTGATAGAAGGTGAACCGCTTGTATCAAAAGTGAGCACAGAGCCTGGCGAGACAAATCAGACATTCCATGATAAAATTACTGGGAACAATACAGAAAATACAGAATTGGGAGAGGGAACGATATTTTTCGATGTGATCTTCTACGTTAGAATGAAGGATGGTGTCAGCCGCATCATTAACTTTGCGTTAAATAAGAACTGATGCAGAAAAATTGAATTTTAAGGAATCCATTGTCATGGCTGATATGTTATGGCAGTGGATTTTAAACGAAATCGTTTCATTGTAGCAAAAGAGCTCTCTGTGGAATACACAGGGAGCCTTTTGCATATTTTTATTTTTTTGTGCTATCAGCATCGATGACAGACTGAATCTGTTTCATCAAAGTATCATAGTTGTCTTGATTATCAATTCCGCCGAGCATCGGATCACCTACAATATTACCATTTCTATCGACCAGTATTGTTGTAGGAAATGCCATGATATCGGACGCATATTTCCCTGCATCTGAAGAAGAGTCAATGGAAAGATTGCGATATTTAGCACCCTGGCTCTTGAGAAGAGTCTTTGCTTCTTTTATGGCAGTTTTATTTCCATCGAAGGTTTCTGTATTGATGCCTACGACTTCGCCGCCCATTGATTTGATTGCATCGTTTAATTCGTTAAGTTTAGATAACTCGGCAACACAAGGTTTGCAGCCGGTGAACCAGAAATTGATGACAGTTACTGCATTTTTGGAAAACAGGCTTTCATCAACAGAATTCCCATCATAATCCTGACCAGAAAAATTCTTGAAAGGAGATGCGTCGTTGGAACTGTTTTTCTGATCGGTGTTATCAGATCCTGTATTTTTCTTTTCAATCTCAGCGATCTGTTCCTCGATTTTTCGGATAATTTCAATATCAGCGGTAAGTGTTTTCAGCTCGTCATCTGTAAAAGAGTCTTTGTTTGATTCAACAGTGTCAGCCAGATAATCCGCATAGTTTCCATTTTGATCTGCAGCACTTTTGCTCATCATGCCAAATGCTTTGTTCCATACATCTTCGTGATCTGCGAAGATCTGATTTTCCTGCTGATATAAATTATCTAGTTTAGAGTTGGAATCGTCCGTAGATACGGAACTGGATTCAGTTTTTGTATCCTGCGATTTTTCTGTGCTTGCAGCTTCTTTTCCGCTACATGCTGTAAACAATAATGCTATGCAAAGTGTTAAAATAAATAGAACTGTTCTTTTTGTTTTCATAAAAAATGCTCCTTTGAATAATAGTAATAAAATTAATAGTTACCGATTGGTTTATGGTTGGTTGCTGTTGTTCTTTTTCTGACATGTTTTGCCTAGAAACTGATATTGGATTGCATCTTTTGGACAAGCTTTGATACAAGCCCCGCATCGTATACATTCTGGATGATTTGGAGTCTTGCACACATCAATATCCATTTTACATGCCTTTGAACATTGATTGCATCCGACACATTTGTTGCCTTCAACCTTAATATTAAGAAAGCTGATCTTATTAAATAATGAATAGATCGCTCCAAGAGGACAGATCCATTTACAGAACGGCCTGTAAAATAAAATACTCAACACAACAACTGTAATTAAAATAAGACATTTAAAAGAAAAAAGTGTTCCAAGTGCAGACCTTATAGCGGTATTTCCAAGTGACAGTGGTATGGCTCCTTCCAAAACACCTTGTGGGCAAATGTATTTACAGAAGAACGGATCCCCCATTCCTACAGAGTTCGTTACAAACATTGGCAGAAGGATAACGAAAACAATGAGGATCATATATTTCAAGTATCTTAGCAGCTTCAGTCGGGCTGTGGAAAATTTTTTTCCGGGGATTTTATGAAGTAAATCCTGAAACCAGCCAAACGGACATAAAAAACCACAGATAAATCTTCCGAGTATCATACCGAGTAGAATGAAAAACCCGGTTATGTAATATGAAAATTTAAATCGGGAGGATCCGATAACCGCCTGAAAAGCTCCAATGGGGCAGGCGCCTGTTGCAGCAGGACAGGAATAGCAGTTTAATCCTGGCACACATACTGTTTTAATCTTGCCCTGATATATTTTGCCCTGAAAGAAATTGGGAATATGAATATTGGTAAGCAGTGTGGCCGCTGCCTGTATCCATCCACGTATTCCGGCTATTTTCTTTGATCGTAAGTTCTTTTTCTTATCCAATTCCGACACACTCCAGACATA
>OHVW01000731.1_pt1 | contig 10090 bp, 9 predicted proteins | sample 1579601 | NCBI WGS metagenome assembly OHVW01 (sample SAMEA3882549, study PRJEB24775) | human gut metagenome | biome: human-associated habitat; feature: intestine environment; material: feces | place: Netherlands | collected 2009/2010 | reverse complement strand
GTTATAGTGGGAGCCAAAGCTTGGACACCATAATCATTTCTTACTGAACTGTAACGACACATAGACAAAAGATATTTTAAAAAAATTAAAACCTTGAAAACACTATACTTTTGTGATAAACTAAACGAAAATAAGACAGGAGAGACAAATGGAAATTACAGGAGAAATATCGAATATTATTTATAAAAATGAAATAAATAGTTATACAATAGCAGAATTAGAAACAGAAGAAGAACTAGTGACAATAGTAGGATATTTACCATTCATAAATATTGGAGATACTTTAAAACTAGAAGGGAAATTTGTAGAGCACAAGGAATATGGTAGACAATTTAAAATAGATACTTTTGAAAAAATGATGCCAAGAACTTTATCAGCTTTAGAAAGATATTTGTCAAATGGAAATATAAAAGGAATAGGAGAGGCAATTGCAAAAAGAATAATAAAAAAATTTGGAGACGAAACCATACATATTTTTAAATATGAACCAGAAAGACTCGCAGAAGTAAGAGGAATATCAGAGAAAAAAGCAAAAGAGATGTCAGAAAGTTTTATAGAAAATTGGGAAGTATGGCAAATTGTCGGATTTTTAGAGAGATTTGGTATTGGTGCAGAGCATGCAAAAAAAGTATTTGATTTATATGGAACAAAAGCAATTGAAGAAATAGAAAGCAATCCATATTTATTAATTGATATAGCAAGAGGTGTAGATTTTAAACAAATAGATAAAATGGCACTTGATTTAGGTGTTAGTTATGATAATGATAAAAGAATTGCAAGTGGGATTAAATATGGGCTTATTAGAAGCACATATAATGGACATGCTTGTGTGGAAAAAAATAATTTAATAGAATTTGTAATAAATTTATTAGATGTCAATTCTGAAAATGTAGAAGATGGATTAATTAATTTAAAAGTAAAAGAAGAGATTGTTATAGAAACAAGAGAAAAAAGTGAATATATTTATTTGTACAATTTTTATCAAACTGAAAGAGAAATAGCTTACAGAATAAAAAAATTACAGGAATCTAAAAATATAAAGAAAATACTAAATTTAAATACTCAATTAAAAAAAGCAGAACAAATTTCAAGTATTGAATTATCAGAAAAACAAAGAGAAGCATTAAAATTAGTAAATGAAAACAACGTATCAATTATAACTGGTGGACCAGGTACAGGAAAAACAACTATAATAAAAAATATTATTGAAATATATGAAGAACATGGAAAAAAGGTAATTTTAGCTGCTCCAACAGGTAGAGCTGCTAAAAGAATGACAGAAACAACAAATAAAGAAGCATCAACATTGCATAGATTATTAGAAATAGGAAAATTTGACGAAGAAAGTTTTTATAAAAATACAAGCGATTATGAAGGTGCACCAATAGATGCTGATATAATAATTGTAGATGAAATGTCTATGGTAGACATGTTCTTAATGAATTATTTATTAAAATGTATATATAAAGGAACAAAATTAGTATTAGTTGGAGACGTAGATCAGCTTGCTTCAGTAGGACCAGGAAGTGTTTTAAAAGACTTGATAAATTCTGAACAAATACCAACTATTCATTTAGAAAAAATATTTAGACAGGCAGCGAAAAGTAAAATTATATTAAATGCACATAAAGTTAATAATGGAGAGAATTTTTTGAAAAAAGACGAGTCATCAGAAGAGATGAAAGAAGATTTTTTCTATATAAAAGAAAACAATCAAGAGCAAATGCTAGCACAAATAGTATCTTTATGTACAGGAAGATTAGAAAAGTATGGAAATTATGACTTTTTTCAAAATATTCAAGTATTATCACCAACAAAAAAAGGAATGTTAGGAACTAAAGAATTAAATAAAATATTGCAAGAAAAATTAAATCCAAATATTAATAAAGAACCAGAAAAAGCTAGTATGGGAGCAATTTTTCGTACTGGAGATAGAGTAATGCAAATAAAAAACAACTATGATATAAACTGGGAAAGAAAATTATTTGGAGAAAAAGAAATAGGAAGCGGAGTATTTAACGGAGAAATCGGAACAATTCTAAAAGTAGACGAAAAAGAAAAGCAAATAGAAATAAAATTTGATGATGAAAAAATAGCAAAGTATGAATTTTCAGACTTAGATCAAATAGAACATAGCTATGCAATAACAATACATAAAGCACAACGGAAGTGAATTTGATGTAGTAATAATGGTAATACCACAATCATCACCAATGCTTCTTACAAGAAACTTATTATATACAGGAATTACAAGAGCAAAAGAAATGTTAATTATAATAGGAAATGATAGAATTGTAGAATTCATGATAAAAAATGTAGATAGCAAAAAGAGAAACACTGGACTAGAATATAAAATGAGACAGTAGGGACAGGTCTTAATTGTCTCATTTTTTTGTCTATTTTTGTTGAAATATGCGATGAAAAAATTTGAATAATAATAAAATATGTATTATAATGAAAAAATAAATTATGTAGACAAGAAAGGAGAATTTAATTGCCAAGAAAAAGTAGAAGGCTATTGGGTGAAACGGTGTGTCATCATATGGTTCAAGGAATTAACAAAGAAGAAATTTTTAAAACAGAAGATAATAAGGAAAAATATATAGAGCTTTTAAAGAAATATTACAAAGAATTCAAAATAGATATTATAGCATATTGCATTATGGATAATCATGTTCATATGTTGTTATATGCAAATGATATCAAGCAGATTAGTAATTTTATGAAAAACATAAATTCAATATATGCAATGTACTACAATAAAAAAACAGATAGAGTTGGATACGTATTTAGAAATCGATTTAAATCAGTTCCTATAATGGATAGAAAACAATTATATACATGTATAAAGTATATTCATATGAATCCTGTCAAAGCGGGAAAAGTTAAGGAAGAAAGCGATTATAGATATTCTTCTTATAATGATTATTTAAATAAAACAGGATTTATTCATGAGGAAATTTTAAAATTTATTTTTAATTCATCAAATAATTATATCGAAAAATTTCAATCAATTGAATATGAAAATTCAAAAGAAGAAGTAAACTTAAAAAAAGCTCTAGAAGACTTTTTAATTAAAGAAAAGTTGACTTTAGAGCATATTAAACAGAATAAAATTATTATAAAAAAATTTGTATCATATTTAAATTTAAATCAATATAAGTTTTCAAAAAAAGAGGTATCAGATATTTTTAATATTAGCAGATCAACTTTATATAGGTGGTTGGATGAATAAATTTATAAAAACAGACAATAAGACAAAAAACGACAAAAAGATGAGACAAATGAGACCTGTCCCCAGTGTCCTAGATTTGATTTATCCGCCTACATGTGGGATATGTGGAAAATTAAGTCAAGAGTTTTTGTGTAAAAAATGTAATAAGTTATTGGAGCAACAAGCTAAATTTATTGTACAGAGACATGAATGTTTGGGAGATGAGGTTGAGGTTAATTTTGAGGAACTTTTATATGTTTTTAAATATGAAGGAATTATAAGAAAGATGCTTTTAAATTATAAATTTCAGGATAAAAGTTATTTATATAAAACATTTGTAAATTTTTTATTAAATAATAAAAAATTCTTTAATATTATTAAATCTTATGATACAATTGTGCCAGTACCAATTAGCAAGCAGAGATATAAACAAAGAGGATATAACCAATGTGAGTTATTAGGAAGAGAAATTGCTAATATAGTAGATATCCAATATGAAAATAATTGTATTTTTAAGCAAAAGAATATAATAGAGCAAAGTAAGTTAAATAAAGAAGAAAGAATTCGAAATATACAAGGAGCGTATTACTTAAAAAATGGGAAAAAGTTAAAGAATAAAAATGTATTGGTACTAGATGATATTTATACAACAGGAAGTACAGTAAATGAATGTTGTAAGATTATAAATGAAGCTAAGCCAAATAAGATAGGAGTGTTAACAATTGCAAAAGATTAAAATAAACAACAAATTAATTACAATTTTATTTATAGTATATTTAATAATTAGTTTTTTTATTAATTCGGTAAAAATGATTTATGACTACTTTGATGAGGTGGAGATAGGAACAGATTTTAATAAAGAGAGTTTTATAGCTTTATATGAAAAAGAACTTCAAGATATGACAGAGGAAGATAAAGAAGAATTAGAAATCATAAAACAAATGCCTGATGATGAGTTTGAAGGTTATGTTAGACAAAGACTATATATCAATATTTTTATTATTTTGGGTATCAGCCTTGCAATTACATTTTTTAAGAATATTTTTCTTATAATCTTATTTATAGTAATAAAATTAGTAAGTAAAAAAATAAGAAAGGAAAAATTAAATAAAGATGATTTTAAAAGAAGTAAAGATTATTATAGAGATATTTTAGATGGATATGGAGCTTGTGAGTTATCGTGGATAGATGATTTTAAATTAGAAATTCCTAAAGACATTATTGCAGAATTATTACAATTAGAGAATGAAAAAGTTATAAAAATAAATGAAGATAATATAGAGATGTTAGAAAATTTTGATACAAATAATTTAAATGAAACACAAAAATATTTGTTATCTTGTATAGAAGATGGAAAAGTTAAAAATATTAGTGAGATTAAGTTACAAGAGACTGTTAGAAAAGATGCTTTAAAACATAAAATAGTTGAGCAAAGAGAAGAGTCAAAGAAGAAAAAGAAGAAAAGAATGTTTAAAGCTATTTTAATTGCAGTTATAGTTAATATAGTAATGAGAGTGGCTTTCAATATAATAAGCGAAATGAATTTTGAAAATAATATGATTCCAATAATATCATTTGTTATTTATGTTATTGCTTTAATGATTTTTGCATTATATCCAACAATAGTAATAATCTCATTTATCATATATAATGTAAAATCTACATTAGATCCATATTTTAGAACAAAAGAAGGAGAAGAACTTAATAGAAGTATTGAAGGATTAAAAAATTATTTAAAAGATTATACATTATTAGACGAACAAGAGAAAGATGGAATTGTTGTTTGGGAAGAATATTTAGTTTATTCTGTATTATTTAATCAGAATAAAAAAATGATAGATAAATACAAAAGTATAGTAAAATAGTAAGAATAAGGAGGAAACATGGAAGATTTAGTAGAAAGTATTTTAGATTATATTAGGTCAGATTATACAGATTATGCTGTTATGCTTAATGGTGAATGGGGCTCTGGAAAGACCCACTTTTGGAACAATAAAATAAAAAAGAAAATAGAATCAATGCAATTAAATGGAAAAAGATATACAACAATATATATGTCTTTATATGGAATATCTAATCTAGAAGAAATAAGTAAGAAGATATTTATGGAAACGACACAATTAATGGACAAAAATTTAAGAAGATTTATGAATTCAAAAGGACAAGAAACAATACCAGAATATGCAAAAACAGGTATTGATATGGCAAACTTTTTTGGAGTTACTCAAAACGGAAATAAATTAGATTATGCAGAATTTTTTGCGACAGACGATAAAGTGCTTTGTTTTGATGACTTAGAAAGAGCAAATGTTGATGTAATTGATATATTAGGATATATAAACAATTTCGTTGAACATGACCATATAAAAACAATTATTATTTGTAATGAAAAAGAGCTAGCAACAAAATTAAAGAGTTCTAACTTAGAAATGAAAACTTTTATTGCTACTTATTTATTGGACAAACAGAATGAACTAAATAAATCAGATAAGCCGATGGTAGAAAAAATTCAGGACAAAATAGAGCACGTATTTGATAAAGCAAATGATTATGAAAGAATAAAAGAAAAATTAATTGGAGAAACATTTGAATATGCTCCAAAATTTGATTATATTATAAATGGAATTTTGATGAGATATGAAAATAATCCAGAATTAATTAGATTTTTAAGAGAAAATACAGGAATAATCATATCAACATTTAATAGAAGCGGAACAAGGAATTTAAGAATATTAAAACATGCTTTAAATGACTTTAAAAAGATTTATGAAATGGTTAATAAATCATATTCAAACACAAGCAATAGAGTTATGCAAACTATGCTAATATTTACTATTGCAGTATCATTTGAAATAAAAGCAGGAAAAATAACAAAAGAAAAATTTATAAATATAAAAGACAACGAAGAGTACAAATCAATATTAGTATCATCTAGAATATTAATGGATAATAGGCAATTTTACATTAAAGAATTTGATCAAAATTATTATTATAATTTTAAATCAGAATATAGATTCTTTAAATTTATTGAATATTATGTGAGAACAAGAATTTTTGATATGAAGTTATTTAAAGAAAACATGGATACAATAAGAAATACAGTAGATACAGAAAACTTGCCTAGTTATAAAAGACTACTTACAGAAGAATATTGGAAAATTTCAGATAATGAGTTTGAGGCGGTAATAGAAGATATTATAGAAGATGTAAAAGAAGGAAAAATAAAATTAATAGATATGGTAAAAATATTTGCATATTTTAGTTATTTTTCTAGAAAAGGGTTAATAAAATATGATTTAAAAACATTAAAAAGTATGTTCTTTAATGGTATGAATATTTCATCTTTAACATCAGAATATTGTTCTAATATAGAAGAAGAATTAGGAAAAATTGCAATAGAAGAAGTAGAAGAAGATATGGAAGAAATATTGAAACATTTCCATAAATTAAATGATCAATTATTAGATAAAATGTATAGAGAAAAAGCAGAAGAAATAATGAAATGCATTCCAATGAAAATGGAGCAATTTTATGAAAAATTTGATAGAGAATGTATGAAAGTTCCAATTTTTAAATATTATGATCCTTTCCAATTATTCCAAAGGATATCTTGTGCAAGTAATGAAGATATAGTGTTAATAAAAGAAAAATTGTTAGATAGAGCAAATAGATATACAAAGCAAATAGAACCAGAAATGAAAAATATTAAACAATTTAAACAAATTGTAGATGACTATATAAAAGGAAAAGAATCTACAATAAAAATAGTTATGCTAAAAGAATTTTCAAAAAGTTTGGAATCTATTTTGGAAAAGTACAAATTTAGTTTTTAATACGGGAATAGATAAATTTAAAAACTAAAAATTATTATGTATTAAAATTTTTAATAGAATTTGTAAAAATTGAATATTTTTTTCCTCTTTTGCAATAATAAGAGTATGAAATAAATTTATGCTGAAATTGAAGGAGGAAAATTATGAAAGCAACTGGAGTTGTGAGGAGAATAGATGATTTAGGTAGAGTTGTTATTCCAAAAGAGATAAGAAAAACTTTAAGAATAAAAGAAGGAGACCCATTAGAGATATTTACAGACAGAGAAGGGCAAGTTATTTTAAAAAAGTATTCACCAATAGGAGAACTTTCAGAGTTTGCAGCAGGATATGCAGAAACTTTGTCAAAGACGACAGGACATATTGCTTGTATTACGGATAAAGATACTATTATAGCGGTATCAGGAGGGTCAAAGAAAGAATTTTTAGAGCAAGATGTTAGCAAAGAACTAGAACAACTTATGGAAGATAAAGAAGTATATACAAGTAAAGAAAATAGTGATAAAGCAATGCCAATTACTAAAAATGACAATAATGAAAGAAAAAATAATGCACAGATTGTTTATCCAATTATATCTAATGGTGATACGATTGGAACAGTAATACTTATGGCTAAAGAGGAAAATAAGAAGATGGATGAAGTAGAAAAAAAGGTAGCTCAATCTGCTGCAACTTTTTTAGGAAGTCAAATGGATATATAGATTCAATAATTTTAAAATTTATTATAAATAAAAACAAGTTATTACTATAGATAAAAAATAGTTTTAACTTGTTTTTTTATGATATTTGGAATATAAATTTACATCTGCTAAGCCGACTAAGTAATCAATGGAGGTTCCGTAAAATTTGGATAAAGTAATTAAGTGTTGAATAGGAATTGTTCTATTTCCTTTTTCATATTCAGAATAATATTGTTGGGAAATACCTAGTAAATTAGCAATATCTTTTTGCAATAAATCATGGTCTTCTCTTAAATCTTTGATTCTTTTAAATCTCACTATTAACCTCCTAATTAATATTATTAAATTTATATATAATTGTAACAAAAAAAGAGTAAGAACATTTAACATACATGAAATATTATGTTTAAACAAGATAGCAAATAAATCTATAACTTGAAATATTACAGAAATGTTACAGGATTATAACAATTATGTTAAAGAAATTAAAATGATTGAAAAGAAAAAAGCGTTATGTTATAATAAAATCAAATACATGAAAAATTATGTACAAAGATACAAATGAAAGGGGAATTTTTTAATGAGGTTTAAAACAAAAGAAGCAAAAGGTATAACATTAATAGCATTAGTAATCACAATAATAGTGCTTTTAATATTAGCAGGAGTAACAATTGCAATGCTAACAGGAGATAATGGAATAATAAGTAAAGCAATGCAAGCAAAAACTAAGACAGAAGATTCAAAAGAAACAGAAGAAGCGGGATTAAAGGAAATAGAAAATTATATAAATGGAAAAAGTGCAGAAGCAGGAGTTGTTGTGCAAGATTTAAAATCTATAAAAGGTGATGGAACAGAAGGAGAAGTAATAGGAGAAAAGGTATCAGATGGAGCAGGAGGAGTAGTACCGATACCAAGTGGATTTTATTATGTAGGTGGAACAGCCAAAAGTGGAACTGTAATATCAGATAATTTAGCAGATAAAGATAAATATAAAGGACAAGAATTAGTAGGAACAGATTTAAGCGGAAATCAATTTGTATTTATCCCAGTAAATGGAATAGATTTAAAATATGAGCAAGACCACAAATATGATGGAAAATATGAATATGCATATACAACAGAGCTTTCAGGTTATACAAGTCAAAGTGACTGGAGTGATGATTCAGGAGAATCAACAAGTGTAAAAAACTATGGAGGATTTTTTATAGGAAGATATGAAGCAGGGTATCCAGATGAAATAAAAGAAGGAACAATAGTTAAAACTAAGGATTCAGCAACAGGAAAAGTTCCAGTAAGTAAAGCAGGAGGTGCAGCATGGAATTTAGTAGATCAGGAAATTGCAAAAGCAGCATCAGAAAGTATGTACAATACAGCTGATTCAAAAGTAAAAAGTAAATTAGTAGATAGTTACGCATGGGATACAACATGTAAATGGCTAAAAAATAGTGGAATAATAAAAGATGATAGTGCAGGAAAAGTAAGTAGCACAAGTTATGGAAATTACTATGATTCAACATTTACAATACCAAAGGGAACATTATATGCAAAACATCTTTATTTAAATAAGAAAAAAGATGGAGTATCATCAAATTGGTATTTTTGGAATGGTGGAGCAGGAAAATATAGTTATGGTATAGTAAATGATGAAAAGGGAATGAAGGTAGGAGTAAAAACAGGGGAGACAGTGCCAGAAAATGCAACAAGGCCAGAAGGTGCGGAAGATGCAGCAAGCAATTATTACACAGCAGATGGAAGAATAGAAATAGCAACAGGATCAAGTGATGATACAAGAACAAATAATATATATGACTTAGCAGGAAATATGTGGGAATGGACAACAGAAACAAAGATAAGAAAGAATAATGGTAATAACATCAATTATACGTTCGCTGTTTTGCGTGGAGGGAGCTTCCATAACAATGGTTCTGGCAACCCAGTTGTTTATCGTCTTGGTTATGGTACAGTTGAAGGTATGAATGTTAACATTGGTTTTCGTACTGTACTGTACATAAAATAACTTAAAAATGACCTTACCAAATCTAGTGTGCAAAAGCACACTAGATTTTTTTAACCCAAAAATCTTGCAAAAACAGACAAAATATAATAAAATAAAAGTCGTAAAAGCAAGAAAGGAACGAAAAAAATGGAAGCAAAACAAGAAATAGAAAAACAAAAAAAATACATAGAAAAAGTAAAAAAAATAAACAATAACAAAAAACTAAAATACAACATATACACAATGGGATGCCAACTAAACGAAAACGACTCAGAAAAGTTATGTGGAATGATAGAAGACATGGGTTATGAAAAAACAAATGACGCAAAAGAAGCCAATTTATGTGTATTTAACACATGCTGTGTAAGAG
>OHVW01000728.1_pt1 | contig 10162 bp, 8 predicted proteins | sample 1579601 | NCBI WGS metagenome assembly OHVW01 (sample SAMEA3882549, study PRJEB24775) | human gut metagenome | biome: human-associated habitat; feature: intestine environment; material: feces | place: Netherlands | collected 2009/2010 | reverse complement strand
AACATATGGATCTGTCATTAAAATAATCAATGGGGAAACCACTATTTTAGGTAAGCCACTTACCGTCAAACCCAAATCCCTTATTGGTAAAAAAGAAGGCAGTAAAATTACTATCGGCGGTAAACAATATACAATAAAAAATATCCAATAAAGCACAAAAAAAGGACCACATACCATCTAATATTTATGTGGTCCTTTTCTAAAAATTCTTTAATAACTATAAGCCGTCATCATCAAGATCCAAAATCTCAAATTTTATCTCGTTGATAATCTCCTCTATAGTCTGAACACACTCATCCGTATGTTTCAGAATATCTTTGCCCCAAAAGCGCAATACTGTCCATCCCATTCCATTAAGCTGAATACTGATTTCGCGATCCCGCTCAATGTTCCGCTTTATCTTAGGCACCCAATAATCCGGATTAGAGCTGTTTTCCAATCTTTTTCTTAGATCCGGCTCCCAATCTTTTCCATGAAAAAATTCACTATCACAAAAAATTGCAATCTTATATTTTGTCAATACAATATCCGGTTTTCCGGGTAGATTGCTCACATTTTTTCTATAACGATACCCTCTACTCCATAACTCTTTTCTTAATTTAACTTCAATCGAAGTATCTTTACTTTTTATATGACGCATATTTTTCCGTCGTTGTTCAACTGTTAAATTATCCAATGTTATATTTCATCTCCTTACTTCTGAAAAATAACATCATTATGATATTCTATAAATTTTCTATCCGGTAAAAATTTATCCGGTCTTATAATTTCCTTATGATCATACATCATAAACCAATCTTTTGTCGTCTGATCCATGTCCGCTTTCTTAAATTGAGAAGATATGATAATCTCATAATTATTGTTTAAAGTTATTAACCCTTTATCAAATGCTTTATCATGAAGTGCATTTAAACACAATCCATTTCTCGGATTTGTACGTTCAGTTTTTTCATCACTGACTTTCCAAGGTTTTATATGACTGGCAATTAATAATTTGGGCTCATTTATTCCTGTAATACAACATCTGTTTGCATAAGAATTTAATATTGCCGTTCTAAAAAAATACTGCCCAACTCTTTGTTTCATTTTTGTATTTCTATATTTTCCTAAAGGAATATCTGAAAACTCTTCTTCTATTCCCAACATCTTTTCTAAAGAAACACCCTTTTTCCTTGCTAATATTTCTTCTGCTTCAAATGAAAGCATCTCCCAATTTCCAGCAAATTCCATACAAATTTCCGCATCCAGCTTGCTCCCATGAGACATCCCGGCTAAATTTTTCTTCCTTATTTCAGGATCATAATGAGCTAAATTTGCCATTTTTAATCCAACAGAACTCGGTGAACGTCCTAGTAGCATAGCAAGATTAATAATGTCTTCATTTGTCTTCGATATTTTCGAAAAAGGTGTGCGGCAATATAGTTCAAATGCTAATATTGTTTCTTCTCTAGACCATTTCTTTCCCGTTCTATCTTCCATAAACGCCCCACTAACATAAATCAGATAATAAAATTTCCCTGTTTACCGAAAAGATTTTTTTCAAATCTTCATGTGAATATGCTCGCTTTTCATTTCTTTTAACTAATTCAATCATATTATGTACATTAATACAGCTTCCACATATTTCAGTTTCATCAACAATACTTTTTATCTGTGAATCAATATTTATTCCAAATCCACCTGCAATATATGAAAAAAACGCCAAATTCTTTTTCCCTTTATAATAATTTCCCAATCCATTTATATAATTGTGAACCATGCGATTATGGTGATCATTGCTGATGCTATATTTACTATAAGCTTTATTATCAATAATTCCCACAAATCCCACATCTTCTGATTCAATCAGCACATCTGGTGTTAACCCTATAGGGCCAACGTGTTTTGTTTTAAATTTAAACACATCATGAAATAATTCAGCAGTCGCTTTTTCAAATTCTGTCGCCTCTTCCCGACCTTTAAATGCCATTTCATAATATTGCGTCATAAATGCTCCTATCGATCCTCTTGGAAATCTTTTTTGAAGTATTTCCCAAACAAATGATTCTTTCAGTCCCGTACTTGAAACAATCAAATCAACCACTCTACCATCTATTTCCGTAATTGGGCGAGTAAGTGATGCTGTAATATATGCTTTTACAATTTGTTGTTCTGCCAACATCTTAGAGGTAATGGTTTTAGTATTTGTAAGATTTCTTGTATCTTTATTATGTTTCGGATCAACTCCATATTTTCTCTGAAAATATTCATGATCTTGAGGTCGTTCAATAAAAGGCATAGGGTGTCCTATTGTATCCATAATTTCTGATTTACGCTCCCCAACTGCATATATTTTCCCTTTTTCTCTATATGTTAATTGAGTATAATCCAACCAATTCATCATTGTGTTAGCCACATCATTTAAATTCGTAGATCCACTTTTAACACCATATTTTTCGCAAAAATCCTCTGGTAATATTTGTTGCCCAAAACTACGGTACTCTATTATTCTCTTTACAATATGTTCATAACAGCTATCACTCTCGTTTTCAGCTTCAACCATAACGATATCCGCAATTTCATTCGTATTCAAATATTGTATTCTATTGTCCATCAATAATTTCAGCAAGAATACAAAAGGATGAATTTTAAATCTAGCAGACACATCTACATTTCTACCAATTGAAAATGCTGATGGAAATTGGTATTTTAAAACCTGATTTTTTAGTATATCAACTGGATTATCCCCATTTATAATTGCTTCTCCAGCCAATGTTAATTTTATCTGTTTTGTAGATTCTTGAGTAAATATTAAGCCAAGACTAACAAGCCATGCCTTATATGTTCTCGCTCCTCCTGCTCCTTGATCTCTTCTTTCACCTTGTCGTTTTAATCCCGACTTTTCTAACGCTTCCTCCAAAGATAACTGTGATGTTCTCTGTCCCACCCATTGTTGATTTAGTGACATTTCAGCAAATGTTGACAATACTTCTGGAACACTATTAAGCTTTCTCTTTGGTCTTGTAACCCACCAATAATTCGACATAATATCACCGCCTATTCATTAATATTGGGTTCAACCCATGGATACTCAATGCCGGCAAAACTATTAAGTATTGCTGTTATGACCACTTCTGAAAGATTACATGGAACAGCCATACCAATTTGTTTACGTACACTACTGTAATTTCCTACAAATTCATAAGTATCTGGAAATGTTTGTATTCTCGCTCTTTCTCTATTAGTAAGTTCTCTGTCTGTCCAATGATACATGAAAGTTCCACCGCCTCCTGCAGCAGTCACCGTATAGGCTGGCTTATCTGGATCTAACTTTCTATATATCTGACTTATTTTTGTCTTTGTATTGATCTTTAACTCTTTCGGAAATTTATCTCCCAATCTTTCTTCTGCCTGCCAGACATTTTCACCCGGTAAAATATAAGATAATCTTTTAACTACTTTCTCAGATAATTTTCTTTCTTTACTATTTGGTGCATTCTCAGGTATTTCTTTCAATGCTGTCCGCGATGTAATATCGCATTGAGAATACTGTTTCGGATCTGGTACATGAAACTCCACAGGAAGATCATCTCTAATCCCAACGATAATTACCCTATGTCTTGTTTGCGGAACTCCATATTGTTCTGCCTTATATAAATTTACAGTAAGATTATACCCTGCCTCTCTCATATCATTTAATATCACTTTAAAATCTCCAGATCCTGCTGATCTAATCCCTGACACATTTTCTGCCATAAACCACTTAGGTCGATATGTTTTCAGCACCTCTATACCATACCAATACAACTGGCCGAATTTTTCATTTGCTAACCCCTTGTGTTCTCCAACACTCGAAAAACTATTGCATGGGAATCCATAGCAAAAAGCATCTATTTCTCCTAATGCCTTTATGTCTAACTCTCTAACATCTCCCCAATAAACACTTGCAGGATTATCTGGACATATATTTTTTCTATATGTTTCACATGTATCATAATCATAATCATTAGCCCATGCATGCTCAACTGATAATCTTCCATCATTGCTTGTCGATCTTAATGCACCACACGCTAACCCGCCTGGCCCACAAAATAATTCCCCCAGCCTGAATACATTTTCCTTTTTAAGCGGATAATTTTTTATCGGTTTAATCGGTTCAATAATGCCATGACTTTCATTTAAATCAAATTCTAATATATCATCTACTTTTACATCCATGTGTGTGCATATCTTTTCAATTACTTCCATTGTAACATTATCACCATTGTATAATTTCGTAATTGTTGCATAACTAATACCTGTAATTTTCTGAAGATCTTTCCTTTTCATATTTCTATCAATTAATATTTTAAAAAGCTTTTTATATGAAACTGCCATCCATTTACTACTCCTCAAACTTATTTTCTGTTCATTTGTAATTATATCATGTTCATATAGACTTTGTTACCTTTTTTGCGCTTATGTGATTATTTTCCGCTTGTAATATTTTTTCGCATCAAAAAAGGTAACTTCCTTTTAAGTTACCTTTTCAATCGCGTCATACTAAATATCAAACAAAACTTATACTGTAAATCATTCCATTCAATCCTCTATAAATTATTTACTTTTCCAGCTCAAGCAATAACACATCTAACTTATTCATTAAATATACAGATGGATCATCATTCTCTTCCTTCATTTTATACATCTTTTTTATATCTTCTATGTTTAAAAGGATTATTAGTTTTCCATTTTCTCGCAAGCATCCCTTAACCGCCCATACAGAATTATCATCATAATCATTTTTTGCAATAATAATTGCAACGCTTCTTAAAGCCTTTGCATATAAATATCTCTCTGTTGTATAAATCTCCCTTTGTGATATTTTTTCTGAATAATTTTTAAATTCGAAAACTATATACTTTGTATTAAAATATCTTTCTAAAATTGTCCAGAACTCTTTTTCATTGTTATTTTTTATTCGGCATAAACAGTCAAAACGATATAAATCCTCATTCGATTTTGCTTGAGAAAACCAAAGAGTTAAATCATCCTCAAAAATATATCGTAGAATCTTCATACACACATCTTCATATTTACTGAAATCGTCTCTTCCTGCATTAATCAATTCAAGTTCTTTAATTAACGACTCTGCATATGCAGCATGTTGAAGTGAATCACTTTTAACAAAACATTTCTGTGGAACAATATTAATAACAGAATATGGTAAGAATGATATTAGTTGGTTTGTTAACTTATCATTATCTTCTACTGAATATAAAAGGTTCGAGATATCTAAAATTTGAACATCTTCTCTTTGTTTTAGAAATTCTTTTTCCTTTCTTTCTAATAGACCACTGACAACAAAAACCGGTATTCCTGATTTTTTATCTGTTGCATTGATAAGTTTTGTAATTGCTTTCTTATATAACGAAAGTGGTGCTCTATTTTTATTATTCATAAATTTTATTTCTATACAATATGTTTCTTCACCCTTTTTTGCTTCTATATCGTATAAATGATCGCGATAATAATCAAAAGTATTCGTTTCATATCCTGCTTCTTTAAATATATTATTTACTATACCTTCAAATTCAATTGCTTGTTCTAATATTCGTTTTCCACCCATAATATCTCTAGCCCTTTTGTATTTAAAATACTTTTCTCTTTTAATTCCGCAATGTTCTTATATTGTTAATTTAAACCGATAAGTATATCTCTCATTTATTTACAACATTTCTTAATCATATCAACCAACTTCCGTCGCATATATTTCTTTAATTTTTTCGATAATATGCTTGCTTAATTCCTCATCTTCATAATAAGTACGGATTTCCTTATCGATATTTTCATAGAACTTATCAATTTCTTCACAAAAATCTTGATGGACCTCAATCAACATTTGTAAAAACTCTTCTTTATCAAAATTATCGTTATCCGTAGATATTTCTATATTAGTTTCAGAGACAAGCAAATGCTCAGCGATAATTTTATGAACTAAATTAGACAAATCTGGTTGTTGAATATCAATCTCTATATTTTTTTCTTCTTTTATAAATGATATATTAATTTTATTCTCCATATTTTTCTATTCTCCTATGTATTGCTATTTTTCCTCCATCCAAAATAATTGCAGCATTATCAAGTATATCTCCATATTCTAATGCTCCATAATCATATTGGAATTTATCAGCAGTATGATTAGCAATAATTACATTTTCTGCATCACCATTAATTACAATATTTGCATCATGTGTAACAAGAATTATCTGACGATTATATTTTTGTTTTCTAATCCACTTCGTCAACTGTGCATATCTTGCCTCGTTATCAATATTATCCTCTGGTTGATCAATAAAAAGAGGTATTGTAGATTCAGAATGTAATATATACTCCATAACAGCATTAGTTTGCATACCTGGTGATGTTTTATGTAAATCTACATACTCACTATTATGAACATATATAATTTTCTGCACTTTTTCACTTTTAAGTTCAGTTAAACTATCTATATCTTCGATAACTGAACTAAATTCGATTGAATCTTTTAACTTTGATAATAGTTCCGATGTCGTAGCATAGATTTGAAAAACTTCTGAATTACTAAATTTTTCAAATCCCTTCCATCGCGATTTATTAACAGATTCCACAATTTTTCTTTTAGCATATTCCACCGGATGTTCTTTGTTTGATGCAGATACAAAATAAAATCTATTATTTCCTTCTCCAAATGCTACATATTCTTGCATTTGAAACTTTGTCATATTTTCATCAAATTCATATAATTTGTTAATTTGACGTATTCTCTCTAATTCTTTATTATATAAAAATCTTAATTTCTGTTCGACTCTCTTTTTGCTATTTATTATTCGCTCTGATTCTTTGCTTTTTGCCTTCTTAACATCATCAATTTTCTTTTTCATTAAGGCAGAAAATTTAAAATCTACTTTTCTTTTGTAATTTGCAATACATATTTTTTCAACCAATAAATCACTAAAACTTTTCAGTTCACCAAGCAATTGATCATCCCATATTTCTTTATCCTCTGGAAGAACATTTTTTATGGCATCATAATAACTTTCTTGGTTATACACCAACAGTATCTTTTTTTCTCTAATTTTACGAACATTTAAATATGTGCTCTTTCCATGAGCATATGTAAAATTTGAGAATTCATCATTTATATTAATATCTTCAATCACATCGCAAAGAATAGATTTTCGCATGTAAATCTGAAGTTCCGTCTGTAACATCACTATTATGTGCAAATTCCTTCTTAAAAAATGATTCTAATCTGGATTGCGATTCTCCATCAAACAACTTACTAATATATGATTGACTAAAATATAAAAACTTCACATCTGATGGCATTAATCCATCATTAAAATTTGTAATTTCAACATGAAATTTTTTCACAAAATCACGACGGATTCTATTTTCAATTTCATTCTCGTTTAAAGCATACACAATAGCATCCAATAATGCTGATTTACCTTTTCCTCTTCCTCCGACTATTGCGTTTAATCTATCAGAAAATTCTATTTCTATCACATTGTTTTTCTTTATCTCACGAAGATCATTTGACAGCCTAATTGACTTAATTTTTTCAGATGGATTATACAACGGTCTATTCTCATTTTCGTATATTATTCTATCTGGATCACTTCCTGCCAATAATAAACCTTTAAACGAATTAAGACATCGGAAATACTGATGTGGATTGTTAATATAATTCTGTAATTTTTTATAATCAGCCGAATCAGAAAAAGCAATGACACTTTGATTATTGTATTCATCATTATATTGTTCATTTAGAAACTCTATAGCCTTACATATATCTGTTTTCCCTGCTGCTTCCCAAAATGGAAAAATCAATCCTGTAAATTCATTCGCACCTCTAGACGCTCTTTCTTCATCAAACCAATCATTATCGATTCCTCGTTTTCCTTGCTTAAAAGCATGCGGTGAGACCGCAAAATGCTTACGCTTTACAACAAGATACATAATAAAATCTTCAAATATAACTTTTTCATTAGATTCAATATAGTCTTCTACTAATGTCTTCAGTTCCCTTATATTTTCCAGTTCCTCTTCATCAAAGTAAAAAATAATATGTTTAGAATCCTTATCTTTTTCTGACAAGTATACATCTACTTCAATCCCTGGAATAATTGCAATATCACTCTTTATTTTAAACAACTCATACGCATCTGCATTAATTTTATTATGATCTGTAAATGAAATCATTCCAATCTTATTATTTGACTTATTATATATATCAATAATAGTATCAATAAATTCTTCAGTAGACGCATTTTCATAATTTTTCTTAGTAGGTGTGCCTAATGGGGTATGTATATGCAAATCCCATATATTAGTATTTCGTAAAATCTTATCCATAAACTTCCTCTTTTCTATTCTTCTATAAACTGTTTTATGTTATTTTATACTTACAAATACCTTACATATATAAATACACATAACTCCCAAAAATCTGTCGCATTTTGTCATATTTTTCAAGCAAAGATCTATTCCCATCAATTTTAACCTTCCTCAATCTCACTCCTTCTCATACCTCCGCCGATAATACTCCAAACTCCTATACCCCAGCACATCCCCCATCTGCTCGCCAAATGCCATATTTCCAACAACGTCTCCAATCTCATCCCTCAACGCCAGCGCATATCCATCTTTCTCCACAAAGAATCCTTTCCCTGACGCCTTCAAGAATCGGATCGGCATCCTTTTCGCCTTACTCAAATGCTGCTTATCCGTCACTTTCTTATAATCCTCATAAGTATTCACATTCGGGAAATCCTTCCAGTTCGTTCCGGTATCAAAGAATTCCTTCCAACTCTCCAATACCTCTTCATCCGTAACCGCAAGCCGGATATTTCCGTGATTATAAAAGCTGTAAAGGATCGGCATCTTATACACTTTCTGCATCTCCGTAGTTTCGATGGTCTGAATGAATTCTCGTCCGATTCCCGCATATAACTTCTGCTCATCCTCTGATAATTCACCAAGTTCATACAGGAAATCAAGATAATGCTGGAATGGATTTTCTTTTGCATGACTGCCGCTGACACAAATCCGGTAAATCTCATCATCCATATAAGTGAATAAATCCATTCTGCTCGGCCGCTTTCCGTCCAGCAGTTCTTTTACACGATAATATTCCTGCCGGATCTGCATTTTCAACGTTAATTTCTTCTTATCCATTTCCTTGAACAGATCGATCAGACGCATGTCAAAATCAACGATGCAGTCGTCCGGATATTCCAGATCCTGATACTCGCAGGATCTTTTCTTGCTAAATGACTGCTCTCCGCTTAACAATAGCGGTGCCTTCCCCGCCTTCTCATAATTTCCGATGAAATCCAATACGTTCAGATATTCTTTTCCTTTATATAGACGAAGTCCTCGTCCCAACTGCTGCAGGAATACGACCGGGGATTCCGTCGGACGCAGGAACATTACCATGTCCAGCGAAGCGATATCCACACCTTCATTGAACATATCCACAGAGAAGATCACCCTTGTCTCTCCGTTCTTCAATTTGCGGATAGCTTCGTTACGCTCCTCGGCATATGCTCCATTTTCACCGCTGTATACTGCTGCGGATGCGATTCCTCTCTGACAGAATTCTTTCGCCATGTCTTCTGCATGCTGTCTGGAACAGCAGAATCCGATTGCTCGCGAAGAACGATATTTTCGATAATATTTGTAAATCAGATCATATCTTCTTTCATTTCCGATATAAGCCTGATTCAGCTCCTGCTCATCATAGCGTCCCTTCACAATCCGCAGTCCGGAATAATCCGTCTCATCATACACGCCGTAATAGTGAAATGGTACAAGCATTCCTTTGTTGATCGCTTCTTTTAAGGAAATCTGATATGGCACGTTATAATCACAGATTTCGTAGATATTTTTTCCGTCCATTCTTTCCGGTGTTGCTGTTAATCCCAGTAAAAATTGCGGCTGAAAATATTCTACGATTCTCCGGTATTGATCTGTAACCGCATGATGGAATTCATCAATGATCACATATTCAAAATAATCTGCCGGAAAATATGTCTCATTCAAATATTCCGTTCTTCCGAGTGTCGCTACCGATGCGAAGATAACGGATTTATCCCTATCCTTTTCTTTTCCGTCAAAGAATCCATAATCCGCCGAGTTCCGCACATTTTTGAAAGAA
>OHVW01000714.1_pt1 | contig 10311 bp, 10 predicted proteins | sample 1579601 | NCBI WGS metagenome assembly OHVW01 (sample SAMEA3882549, study PRJEB24775) | human gut metagenome | biome: human-associated habitat; feature: intestine environment; material: feces | place: Netherlands | collected 2009/2010 | reverse complement strand
CATAGGAATCAACTCCGCAAAATATTCAGATACTGCAGTCGAAGGAATGGGTTATGCAATTCCGATGTCAAAAGCAGAGCCGATCATCAATGATCTGATCAACCGGGAGGCAGTAGATGAGTCTGAGAGTGCATATCTTGGAATTTCCGGTGCAGATATTACAGAAGACGTAGCCAATACCTATAATATGCCAAACGGAATCTATGTCACAAAAGTAGCAGAGGGTTCTGCAGCAGAAAAAGCAGGTATTCAAAAAGGTGATATCCTGACCGAGTTTGACGGAAAAGAAGTTACCTCCATGGAAAATATGCAGGAAATACTCAAATACTATAAGGCAGGAAAAAAAGTCAAAGTCAAAGTACAGGTAGCAGACAATGGTACCTACAAAGAAAAAGAGCTGACGGTAAAACTCGGCAAAAGACCGTCTGAATAACCAATAGTGCTTTCTCCCTACATTTCCCGTTATAAGAGCTGCTTATTGTTCTTATGCGGGAAATGTGTTAATATAGAAAATAATTTCTAAGAAAAATACGCGCGTAGCGAAAAAATAGGGAGGAACCCATGAAGAAAAAAAGAATCGTTATTGCATTAGGACATGATGCATTAGGAACCACATTGCCGGAACAGCAGGCAGCAGCTAAAAAGACGGCAAAAGCAATCGCAGATTTTGTGAAAGAGGACTATCAGATCATTATTTCACACAGCAACGGACCACAGGTTGGAATGATCCATACGGCAATGTCCGAGTTCTGCAAAATATATCCGGAGTACACGGCAACACCAATGTCTGTCTGCTCTGCCATGAGTCAGGGATATATCGGATATGATTTACAGAATGCGATCCGTACCGAACTGCTCAACCGCGGAATCTACAAACCGGTGGCTACCGTGCTGACGCAGATGACGGTAGATCCATATGACGATGCATTTTATCATCCGACAAAGATCATAGGACGTATCATGTCCGCAGAAGAGGCAGAAGCCGAAGAGAAAAAAGGAAATCATGTGGTAGAAGTAGAAGGCGGCTACCGCCGTATCGTAGCGGCACCAAAGCCAATGGAGATTGTAGAGATAGATACCATCCGTGCATTGGCAGATGCAGATCAGGTAGTCATAGCCTGTGGAGGCGGTGGAATACCGGTACTTGCACAGGACAATAATTTAAAAGGTGCGAGTGCAGTCATTGAAAAAGACCTTGCAGCAGGAAAACTGGCAGAGGCAGTAGATGCTGATATGCTTGTCATTTTAACCGGTGTAGAAAAAGTCTGCTTAGAATATGGTACGGCATCAGAACAGCCGATAGACCATATGACAACCGCCCAGGCGAAAAAATACATGGAAGAAGGACAGTTTGGCGAAGGCACGATGAAACCGAAAGTAGAGGCAGCTTTGGACTTTATCGGCAATTCCGCAGTAAAATCCGTACTGATCACCAAATTGGGCAGTGGAACAGATTTAGAAGACGGAACCGTCATCAAAAAGTAAAATTTTTGGACAAAAATAAAAAAGTGTCATGAGAATGATTGACATAATATAGAATGCACAATATCCTGATGTTCCAATTTTTCAACACAATAGGCAAAGTGTACAAAAACAGAAAAATAGAATTAGATAAAAGGCATAAAAAAGATGGTTAAAAGTTTAACAATGTCGCTATTTGTACAAATCGACAGAAAGAACGGTAATTCGACTTCAAAACAAACCATAACGTGATATAATAAATAGCGGAGTTAATAAATAATTTTTGTTTTACGATGCGTAAAATATGCGGAACGTGACAGGGGGAACTAAAAATGTGCTGTAATACGAAGGAAAAAATCGCACTTGCTGTAAAAGAACTGATGCGCCAGAAATCCATCCGTAAGATAACGGTTCAGGATATTATGGAAGAAACAGGCATGAAACGGCAGAGCTTTTATTATCACTTTCAGGATTTATATGCAGTCATTGAGTGGATATGCTGCAAAGAACTGATGGAAGAGGTAGATGTTGACGGAGACATTACATTTGAAGAGTGGCTGCGAAAGCTGATGGAAACCATGGAAGCGGATCGTGCATTTTATAAAAAATTAGCAAACGAGATCGAGTGGAAGCAGATGGCAGACCGGACAAAAGCAATTGTTGCAGAGCAGGTAGACAGATTCCTGTCAGCTTCAGGTGAGATGAAGGGGATCCGCAGTGAAGAACGGGCGTTTATGGTAGATTTCTTTTCTACATCCATCATTTATTATCTGTTAGATTTTATAACCAGTAATAAAAACATGACGACAGAAGAACGCAGTAAACAGATTGCGGTAGCAGTCCGGACGCTTGGAAAATTCAAATTCAGTAACGGAATGTCAGCAGCAAAAGCATAAGTTATAAGAAGTAACAAGGCTGTGTATGGGGAAAAAACCTGTACACAGCCGTTTTTATGCTTAAAATACAATAAAAATTAAGACATGTTTTAGAATTGCTATGCATAATATATAATAATCCAGACAGAAACCGGTCGGTTTTGTACAATTTTACATGTTTGTATGATTACTTTTGGTTTTTGATGTGATATTATTAGTACAACAAAAAAAGGAGGAGGGCTTTTTTAATGGCTAAATATGTTATGGCACTCGATGCCGGAACAACTAGTAACAGATGTATCTTATTCAATGAGAAGGGTGAGATGTGCTCAGTAGCTCAGAAAGAGTTCACACAGTTTTTCCCAAAACCAGGCTGGGTAGAGCATGATGCAGATGAGATTTGGGCAACTCAGTATGAAGTTGCTAAACAGGCAATGGAAAATGTTGGCGCAACAGCAGCAGACATTGCAGCAATCGGTATCACAAATCAGCGTGAAACAACAATCGTATGGGATAAAGCTACTGGCGAACCTGTACACCATGCAATCGTATGGCAGTGTAGAAGAACAGCTGAGTACTGCGATAGCTTAAAAGACAAAGGACTGGTTGATAAAATCAGAGAGAAAACAGGTCTTGTTATCGATGCTTACTTCTCAGGAACAAAGATCAGATGGATCTTAGAGAACGTTCCGGGTGCTAGACAGAGAGCTGAAGCCGGCGAATTATTATTCGGTACAGTAGAGACTTGGTTAATTTGGAAATTAACAAAAGGAAAAGTTCATGTAACAGATTACTCAAACGCTTCCCGTACAATGTTATTCAACATCAATACATTACAGTGGGATGATGAAATCTTAGCAGAGCTGAACATTCCTAAATGCATGCTTCCAGAAGCAAAACCATCAAGCTGTGTATACGGCGAGGCAGATCCAAGCTTATTTGGTGGTCCTATCAAAATTGGTGGAGCTGCAGGTGACCAGCAGGCAGCATTATTCGGACAGACATGTTACAAAGCTGGTGAAGCTAAGAATACATACGGAACAGGATGTTTCTTACTTATGAACACTGGCGAAAAACCAATCTTCTCTAAGAACGGATTAGTAACAACAATCGCTTGGGGACTTGACGGCAAAGTAAACTATGCATTAGAAGGTTCTGTATTCGTTGCAGGTGCTTCTATCCAGTGGTTACGCGACCAGTTAAGAGTTGTAGATACCGCTCCGGATTCAGAGTACATGGCAACAAGAGTAAAAGATACCGCTGGATGCTACGTAGTACCTGCTTTCACAGGTTTAGGAGCTCCATATTGGGATCAGTATGCTAGAGGAGTTATCGTTGGTTTAACACGTGGATGTAACAAATATCACATCGTTCGTGCAACAGTTGAATCTTTAGCATATCAGGTAAACGATGTATTACAGGCTATGAAAGCTGATTCAGGAATCGACCTTGCTGCATTAAACGTAGACGGTGGCGCAAGTGCTAACAACTTCTTAATGCAGACACAGGCAGACATCAGTGGATGTCCTGTAAACCGCCCATCATGTGTAGAGACAACAGCTATGGGTGCTGCTTACTTAGCAGGTATCGCTGTTGGCTACTGGAAAGACAAAGAAGACGTTATTGCTAACACATCTCTTGATCGTACTTTCACACCAGCAATCAGTGCTGAAGAGCGTGAGACAAGAATCAAAGGATGGAAGAAAGCAGTTAAATGCTCCTTTGGTTGGGCAAAAGAAGACTAGTAATAAAATAGGGTAAAGAGGAGGAAACATTTATGTTACCATATTTGGCAGAATTTTTAGGAACTATGATGTTAATCATGTTAGGTGATGGCGTTTGTGCAAACGTTAACCTTAGCAAATCAGGAATGAAGGGCGGCGGAACTGTTCAGATTACTATGGCATGGGCAGCAGCCGTTATGATTCCAGCATTTATCTTTGGTGCAGCTTCAGGTGCATCATTCAACCCAGCATTAACAATCGCTTTAGCAGCTGACGGAAGCTTCGCTTGGAACATGGTACCAGGTTATATCGTAGCTCAGATCGCTGGTGGATTCGTAGGTGCTTGGATTGTATGGCTTACATTTAAGAAACAGTTCGATGCAGAAGAAGATGCAGCAACAATCCTTGGAGTATTCTCCACAGGTCCTTCTATCCCAAGCACAGGATGGAACATTGTATCAGAGGCAGTTGCAACATTCGTATTAGTATTCGCAATCAAAGGTATGGCTCAGGTTGGCGGTATGAACGGACTTCAGGGTAACGTTGCAGTATATGTAATCATCTTAGCATGTGGTATGTCCTTCGGTGGAACAACTGGATATGCTATGAACCCAGCCCGTGACTTAGGACCTCGTCTTGCACATGCATGCTTACCGATTAAGAACAAAGGAACATCTAACTTCGCTTATGGTTTAGTAGTTCCGATCTTTGGACCAATCATCGGTGCTTTATTAGCAGTAGGTCTTTACGCAATCATTCCTTGGGCATAAGCTATAGGGAATATGTAACACGATAGTAATAAAGAGTTTGAGCAATGCTGCATCCTAGGATGGAGCGTTGCTCATCTTTTCTGAAAGGAGTAACAGACACATGTATGATGTCGTAATAATTGGAGCAGGGGTATCTGGTAGTGCAATCGCTAGAGAGTTATCACGTTACCAGGTAAATGCTTGCGTAGTAGAAAAAGCAGAAGATGTATGTTGTGGTACATCAAAAGCAAACAGCGCTATTGTTCATGCCGGATTCGATGCTGAAAACGGATCTCTTATGGCAGATTTGAACGTAAAAGGTAATGTAATGATGGAAGATCTTTCTAAAGAGCTTGATTTCTCCTTTAGAAAAAATGGATCTTTAGTAATTTGTTTACATGAAGAAGACAGACCGAACTTAGAGGCTCTTTATGAAAGAGGAGTTAAGAACGGTGTCAAAGAATTAAAGATTTTAGAGCATGATGAAGTATTGGCATTAGAGCCAAACGTAACAGACGATGTTGTTGCTGCATTATATGCACCAACAGGTGGAATTGTCTGCCCATTCGAATTAAACATTGCTATGGCTGAAAATGCAGCTACAAACGGTGTTGAATTCAGATTTAACACAGAAGTAAGAGATATCGTTAAAAAAGACGGTGGCTTTGAGTTGGTAACTAACAACGGAGCAATCTCTACAAAATGTGTTGTAAATGCAGCAGGTGTATACGCTGATGTATTCCATAACATGATGAGCTCTAAGAAAATCCACATCACACCAAGACGTGGAGATTACTGCTTATTAGACAAGGTTACAGGAGATTTCGTAGATAAGACAATCTTCCAGTTACCGGGTAAATATGGTAAAGGTGTATTAGTATCACCTACAATCCATGGAAATACAATCGTAGGACCAACTGCTATTGATATTGAAAACAAAGAAGGAACCAATACTACTCAGGAAGGAATCGACGAGTTAATCAACAAAGCTGGTTCAACAGTAAAAGGTTTACCAATTCGTCAGGTTATCACTTCCTTTGCAGGACTTCGTGCACATGAGGACAACCATGAATTCGTAATCGGTGAAGTAGACGAGGCACCGGGATTCTTTGATGCAGCAGGTATCGAGTCTCCAGGTCTGACAAGCTCACCGGCTATCGGAGTTCTTGTTGCAGGAATGTTAAAGGATAAATTAAACTTACAGGAAGATCCGACCTTCAACGGAACAAGAAAAGGTGTTACACATCTGAACTCTTGTACAAAAGAAGAGAGAGATGCCTTGATTAAAGAGAATCCGGCTTATGGAAGTATCGTATGCCGTTGTGAAATGATTACAGAGGGAGAAATCCTTGATGCAATCCACAGACCATTAGGTGCAACTACATTAGATGGTATTAAACGTCGTACACGCGCTGGTATGGGACGTTGCCAGGCTGGTTTCTGTTCACCAAGACAGATTGAGATTCTTGCGAGAGAATTAGGCGTAGATCAGTCAGAAATTAGAAAATCTGGACGCGATTCCAAGTTCATCGTTGGAACCCCGAAAGACAGATTATAAGGAGGAAGAACAGATGAAAGCATATGACGTGATTATCATTGGTGGTGGTCCTGCAGGTTTAGCAGCAGCAGCATCAGCAAGAAGAAATGGTATCGAGAGCATTCTGATTTTAGAGCGTGACCGTGAGTTAGGTGGTATCTTAAATCAGTGTATCCATAATGGTTTCGGTCTTCATACCTTCAAAGAGGAGTTAACAGGACCGGAGTATGCTAGACGTTTCATTGATCAGGTAGAAGAACTTGGAATCGAGTACAAGTTAAATACTATGGTTATGGACATCAGCGCAGATAAAGTAATTACTGCAATGAACCGTGAAGAAGGAATGTTCGAACTTCAGGCAAAAGCAGTGATCTTAGCTATGGGATGTAGAGAGCGTTCAAAAGGTGCATTAAACATTCCTGGTTACAGACCGGCAGGTATCTATTCTGCAGGTACTGCACAGAGATTAGTAAATATCGAAGGCTTCATGCCAGGTCGTGAAGTTGTTATCTTAGGATCCGGTGATATCGGACTTATCATGGCTAGACGTATGACATTCGAAGGCGCAAAAGTTAAAGTTGTAGCTGAGTTAATGCCATACTCAGGTGGATTAAAACGTAACATCGTTCAGTGTCTGAATGACTACGATATTCCGCTGAAATTGAGCCATACCGTAATCGATATCAAAGGTAAAGAGAGAGTAGAAGGAATCACAATCGCAGAGGTTGGTCCTGACAGAAGACCTATCCCTGGAACAGAAGAGTACTATCCATGTGATACATTACTTCTTTCCTGTGGTCTTATCCCAGAGAACGATATCTCCAGAGGAGCAGGCATCGAAATGAGCCCAATCACTTCCGGAGCTGTTGTAAATGAGAGCTTAGAGACAAATATCGAAGGTGTATTTGCTTGTGGTAACGTACTTCATGTACATGACTTAGTAGACTTCGTATCTGAAGAGGCTGCTATGGCTGGTAAATCTGCTGCTGATTATGTTCAGGGCAAGATTAACAGAGATACTAAGACACCAGACGTTAAGATCGTTGCAACAGATGGTGTTCGTTACACAGTACCTAGTGTAGTAAATGTTGACCGTATGGATGGCGATTCTATCGTAAGATTCCGTGTTGGTGATGTTTACAAAAACCACTATGTAAGCGTTTACTTAAATGATGAGCGTATCTTACATAGAAAGAAACAGGTTATGGCACCAGGTGAGATGGAGAACGTTGTTCTTAAGAAAGATCAGTTGGCTGCATTTGATGGCCTGAACACCATTACAGTAAAACTTGAGGAGGCGTAAGAATGGAAACAATTAATTTAACATGTATCGGATGTCCGATGGGTTGTCCTCTTACTGTAACCATGGAGAATGGCGAAGTTAAGGATGTAACAGGAAATACTTGTAAACGTGGAGATGATTACGCTAGAAAAGAAGTAACCAATCCTACAAGAATTGTTACAAGTACTGTAATCTGCGAAGGCGGTAAAATTGATGCTGTATCTGTTAAAACAAAATCAGATATTCCAAAAGGCAAAATCTTTGATGTATGTCGTGCATTAAAGGGTGTTGCTGTACCGGCTCCAGTTAAAATTGGTGATGTTATCATCAAAGATGTTGCAGGAACAGGCGTAGACATCATTGCTACAAAGCAGGTAGATAAAGCGTAAATATATGTGGGTTATACTCACGATATAACATATGCGAAAGGGCGTGTCCAAGTTGGACGCGCCCTTTTTGGCTCTATACTTTTTAAAAGAAGTCTGCTATACTAATCGTCAGAATTAAAAATAAGTACCAAAATAGCAATAAAAGAGGAGTATAAAATGCAGAAGATAAAATGGAAGAATAGCGCGGCATTGCTGTTAGCAGCATTTGTCTGGGGAGTTGCATTTGTGGCACAGAGTGTCGGTATGGATTATGTAGAACCGTTTACATTCAATGGCATTCGCTGTCTGATTGGAAGTCTGGTATTATTGCCATGCATTTTCTTTTTTGACCGGTTTAAGACCAGTGAAGAAAAAGAGGCTGTAAAAAGCAGCCGTAAGACACTCTGGATTGGTGGTATTCTTTGCGGAGCCATCAGATAGGAATACAGTATACTTCTGCCGGAAAAGCAGGTTTTATTACGGCATTGTACATTGTGTTTGTGCCGATTATTGGAATATTTTTAAAGAAAAAATGCAGTTGGAATGTCTGGGTCAGTGTAGTGATCGCAGTTATAGGATTTTATCTTTTATGTGTCAAAGATGGACTGAGTCTATCAAAAGGTGATCTCTGGGTCTTAGTTTGTGCGCTGGTTTTTCCATTTCATATCTGGACAGTAAACCATTTTGCACCAATGGTCGATGGTGTCAGATTGTCCTGTATACAATTTTTAGTCTGTGGAATCCTCTCAGGGATCTGCATGTTCTTTACTGAAACACCGGACATCGGGAATATCCTACAGGCATGGATGCCACTATTATATGCCGGAGTATTGTCCTGTGGTTTGGGATATACCTTACAGATTGTCGGACAAAAGGATTTTAATCCAACCATAGCGTCATTGCTGATGAGTTTTGAATCGGTATTTTCCGTACTGGCAGGCTGGGTACTTTTAGTACAGGCATTGAGTACACGGGAGATCTTTGGCTGTGTGTTGATTTTTGCAGGAGTTATCTTAGCACAGATACCGATGAAAACCGGACAGAAAGAATAGAAACTATACAAGGGGAGCAAGCTATGGTATAATGAGTGCAAGCGAGTCATGCTCACGATATAATAATTAAAAGCAAGTCAACATGCTCACATGATGAAAGAACAATGAAATGATTGCGTGAGCTATATTCACGATAAGTATAGAAAGGTATGGTAGGAGCATATGCTGGAAGGAAATAATATTTTAATCTTTATGGGAATTATAGTTCTGCTGGTCATTGTGGCAACAGTTATTGCCGTAGTGTCTTCTGTCGCAGGAGCAGCGGCAGCCATTGTAGATGATGAAGACGGCGAAGAAAATGCTTGACAATTTTTGCAGAACTCTATAAGATAAAACATATTGAAAAGGTGTTGAGAAAGAGGAGTACACAGCACACCCTTGAAAGAGAGAATGGTTCATCGGCTGAAAGACCGTTTAAAGAAGGCGTTGTGGAAGGTAGCTTTTGAACCGGAATGCTGAGAAAGCATAGCTGTATGACAGGATATAAGAACAGGCATTGCAGATATGCACAGGTATTCACGACTCATCCACGTTACAGGATGACCGGTCAGATATGGAACTGGCTGGACATGAGCACCAACAAAGGTGGTACCGCGATCATATTCGCCCTTTGTATTCCGAATGGAATACGAAGGGCTTTTTTAATTCATAGGAAATTACGTCCTGTGAATCAAAAACGCCTATCTATCAGAACTAAAAAAGGAGAACAGATTATGTGTCAGAATTGCAGCAAAGAATTAGCAAAGACCTACGATCCAAAAAGCATTGAAGACCGTTTATACAAAAAATGGGAAGACAACGGCTATTTCCACGCCGAAGTTGACCGCAGCAAAAAGCCGTTTACCATCGTGATGCCGCCGCCAAACATCACAACACCATGCAGGATATTTTAACACGTTATAAGAGAATGCAGGGTTACAACGCGTTATGGCAGCCGGGTACAGACCATGCGTCCATTGCAACTGAGGTAAAGGTGATCGAGAACCTGAAAAAACAGGGAATCGACAAGCGTGATCTCGGAAGAGAGGGATTCTTAGAAAAATGCTGGGAGTGGCGTGACGAGTACGGCAGCCGCATCATCAACCAGTTAAAGAAAATGGGATCTTCCGCAGACTGGGAGAGAGAGCGTTTTACGATGGACAAGGGCTGCTCTGAGGCAGTACTTGAGGTATTTGTAAAATTATATGAAAAAGGGCTGATCTACAAAGGTTCCCGTATCGTCAACTGGTGTCCGGTATGTAAGACTTCCATCTCAGATGCCGA
>OHVW01000712.1_pt1 | contig 10341 bp, 8 predicted proteins | sample 1579601 | NCBI WGS metagenome assembly OHVW01 (sample SAMEA3882549, study PRJEB24775) | human gut metagenome | biome: human-associated habitat; feature: intestine environment; material: feces | place: Netherlands | collected 2009/2010 | reverse complement strand
CGGACTTATTTTAAAGGGCGGCCGGATAAAGGAAGTGATTCAGACTGCATATGAAGAAGTGACAGAACAAGATTCAGACCGTATCGTACAGACTGTAGCATCGGGAGATGTAGTAGTACTGGCACTTGGTGAACCAGAGCTATGGTCCGGTGAAGCAGGAAGCAGATCTGTGATCGAACTGCCGGAACATCAGATCAGCCTTTTGAAAAAACTTCATGAACATCAGATTCCGGTAGTAGTATTACTGTTTAATGGACGTCCATTGGACTTAAGAAAGGTGAAAGAATATGCAGATGCAGTTCTGGAAATGTGGTTTCCGGGAACGGAAGGCGGCAATGCAGCAGCAGCACTGCTGTATGGAGAAAAGAATCCTTCCGGAAAACTGGCGATGAGTTTTCCATATGGAAGCGGTCAGATCCCTGTGTCCTATGATATGGCTCCGACAGGACGCCCAAAAGCCGATCTGGTGCAGGAACCACGATATAAATCACAGTATCTGGATATACCGAATGAACCATTGTATTCATTTGGATATGGCTTGAGTTACACGGAATATGATGTACAGGTCAATGGAAAAATTGTCAGACAAGAACAGGAATACCTGGTACCTGTGAAGGTGACAAATCTTGGAAATATGACAGGAAAAACGGTAGTCCAGATTTATATCGGGAAGAAAAAATCTTTGGTCGCAAGGCCGGTGAAAGAACTTGTGGCTTATAAAAAAATTGAATTACAGCCGGGAAAGAGTAAAGAAATCGTTATTCCGATAGAAGAAAAGACACTGGAACGCTGGATACCGGGAAAAGGCTGGACAAAAGAAAAAGGGGAATATACAATATTGGTTAGTAATGACGGCCGGAACTTTCAGAGAATGGAACTGACGGTCGGATAAAAAATCAAAGTATAAGAAACGAACCAGGGTGAGTAAATGTATAATAGAAAGATAAAGCTGATCAGGGCGTTGCTTGGACATGAAAGAATGTCGTCTGCCGAATTGATGGATAAATTAGATATCAGCCAGAGAACATTGCGAAACGAAGTAAAAGAAATTAATGAAATCCTGAGACAGGAGAATGTTGGAATTTATTCGTCTAATACTGGAGGGTATTATCTGAAAGCAGAAGAAAAACAAAATGTACAGAAGGTCCTGGATCGTATGATCAGGAAGAGTAAGAATGTAATATTGCCGGAGACGCCGGATGAAAGATTTTTATTTGGATTTACCACTTTGTTTTTTGAAAAGCGCCCGATTTCTATACAACGGACAGCAGAAAAATTATTTGTATCTAAAACAGCAATGCTGCAGACCAAGAAAGAAATACAGGATGCATGCAGATGGTACCATGGACTGACGATAGAGGTAAGCAGTAAGGGGTCAAGAATTACGGGTCCGGAAAAAATCCGCAGACATGCCCTGGCGGAGATCATGAACTATTATACGTATGGTGCGATATTGATGGAACGTGTGATCACGTTCCTGTTTGGAAGTGAAAAATATGAAGATTATATTGCACTATATAAAGCACTTCCGGCGATATTACAACAATACGGATATCGGTTAATAGATAAAGCAATCGAAGGGTTTGCCCTGGATATATTTGTCAGTCTTATGCGGAGAGAAAAAGGATTTGAACTGGAAGAAGATGCCGGAGATTATGAGACTTGGCCATGTGTAGAAGAAATATGCAGATTTCTTGAAAAAAAGGAATATGATATTCCAAAGCAGGAACGCAGTTATATGGCAGAGTGTCTGAGAGCAAAAAGAATATTGTACACACAGGGAAAAACGTATGAAGTTCCGGAAGAATATACAGAGATTACGAAAGAATTTCTTGAAATAGTTGACCGGAAATATCATACAGATTACAGAAATAATGAAGAATTATTCACGAGACTGTCTGTACACATCGGAAAGATGATAGAACGGATAGAACAGGGATATTTTGAGACAAATCCGACACTGGAAAATGTATTGGAATATTACGAACGAGAAGTGCGGATGGCAGAAGAACTGAACCAGATACTGCAGGAAAAATATCAATTTATAGCCAATGTACATGAGATCTGTTATGTTGCAATTTACTTAAAGGCATATGACTTCCAGAGATTAAAAGCCGTTATTTTATGTGACATTGGTGAAAGCTTTGCGGATAATATGGCAAGGCAGATTACAGATTACTGTGGTGAAAAGATACACATTCTGGAGAAGATGTCTCTGGCGGAGTACAGACTGGATCCGGTTCCGGTAGATCTGGTAATATCGGGTTCCAGAGTATATGGTGTAGAGTTTCCAAAAAAGACAAAAATTATATACGTGGATTACTTGTTGAAAGAAGAAAATCTGAAAGCGATCCAGGAGTATCTGATGAAGGAAGGAACAGATTATGATAAAGATGATTGCAACTGATCTGGATGGAACAATGTTGAAAAATGACTGGTCAGTATCCGGGATAAATGCTAAGGCAGTAGAGACCGCGCAGGGACAGGGAGTCAGGTGGATGACGGTAACCGGAAGATCTTACAGAGGTGCAATGCCGCTTATGCAACAGTATGGGATCAACTGTGGATATGTATTAATGAATGGGGCAGAATTTCGGGATGAAGAAGGAAGACTGATATTTGCGGAGGATATGGATCCTGAAAAGGCAGCAAAAGTGTGCAGAAAACTGGATGCAGAGGGGATAAAGTTCGAGATCAATACGGATCATGGGGATTATGCGACTACGAAAGAGATGAAATATGCAGATTTTCTGGAAGAGGGATGGCAGCAGATTTTTGAAAAGAAATACAAGATAAGAAAGATACTATGTTTCAGTAAAGATACAGAAAAGATAAAAAGACTTAAGCAGGAGATTTTTGAAGAGACAGGACTTAGCGTATTATCTTCATTTGCAGATAATATGGAGGTTACCGCACCAAAGGCTCAAAAGGGAATTATGTTGAAACAAGTTGCAGAATACTATGATATAAAGTCAGAAGAAGTGGTTGTATTCGGGGATGGATGGAATGATCTGTCAATGATAGATCAGTTCCCAGAATCCTATGCAATGAAGAATGGTACCAGGGAATTGAAAGAACGGGCAGCGCATATTACTGAATATACGAATGAGGAGTCAGGAGTGGGAAAGACCGTGTTGAAATTGCTGGGTAGGAAAAATCCTTGACAAAACTAATGAAATTTGATATAGTTATGAGCATAAGAGCAGTTGCGAATTATATTTACATATAATTTGTGGCTGCTTTCTTTGTTTGTTTATAAATAAAGCGGACATCATCAAAAGACATTGGTCGTGAGAGATATGTCCACAAAGATTAAAAAATAAATCTAGGAGGAATGGAAATGAAAAATGTAAATTGGAAAGAATTATTCATTGATATCCTTGTGGATATCGTAGCAGGTATGATCATCGCAGTTGGTATTTACAACTTTGCATTGAATGCAGATTTCCCGGTAGCAGGATTTTCCGGTATCGCAATCATTCTGTATCACTTATTTGGCCTTCCGGTTGGTGCCGGAACCATCATCTTGAATGTACCTGTTGCAATCTTCTGTTATAAATTTTTAGGAAAAGAATTTTTCTTAAAGTCCATGAAATCGATGATCATTTCATCATTACTGATGGACTACGTAGCACCACTGTTTCCGGTCTATGACGGAAGCAGACTGCTGGCAGCTCTGTGTATGGGCGTATTATGCGGAATCGGATATGCCATGATCTTCATGAGAGGTTCTTCAACAGGTGGACAGGACTTTATCAGTGTGGCAATCAAGAAAGTAAAACCACATATTACGCTTGGAATTATTACATTTGTCCTTGATATCTGTACGATCATTCTTGGCACAGCACTTGTATTCAAGGATATAGACGGCCTGATCTATGGTGTCGTCGTTACTTATCTGATGGCAATGGTAATGGACAGAATCATGTACGGTATCGATGAAGGTAAGATGACCCTGATCGTAACCGACAAAGGTGCTGAGATTGCAGAACAGATTGACGCTTACTCAGGAAGAGGATCTACAATCTTAAAAGGAATCGGAAGTTATTCAAAGAAGGACAAGGACTGATTTATGGAATTCTTGTGACATATCTTATGGCGACGGTTATGGATCGTATTATGTATGGAATAGATGAAGGTAAGATGACATTGATTGTAACAAAGCAAGGAAAAGAGGTGGCAGAACAGATTGATGAATATGCAGGCCGTGGTTCAACGATTCTGGAAGGTGTGGGAAGCTATAGTGGTGAAAAAAAAGACGTGGTCATGTGTGCATGCAATAACAAGCAGATGTATACCATTAAGAAGATGGTACATACCATCGATCCGAAAGCATTCACTATTATCGTAGAATCGAACGAAGTAGTAGGAGAAGGATTCAAGGAAGAACTTCCGGATATTGAATTGTAAAATAAGACAGTAAAAAATTAGAAGAGACATAAAAGAGTAAGAAGACCAGCCGATTACCGGCAGGTCTTCTTGCTGTAAAAAGAAAATCTTTACATTGCATACAATTTCACAAGCTCTGTAACTACATCCACACTCTTATCCATACCCTCTACAGTAATATGTTCATAAGGTCCGTGATAAGCATGTCCGCCTGTTCCAAGGTTCGGGCAAGGCAGTCCCTTGAAGCTTAACTGGCATCCGTCTGTACCGCCGCGGATCGGAAGTACAAGTGGTGTCACATCTGCATTCTCACACGCTTTTTTCGCATTGTCAATCAGATGCATACAGGTGGAGATAATCTCAGCCATGTTACGGTACTGTTCAGAAATGGTAAGTGTTACAGTACCTTCGCCCCATTTTTCATTCATATCTTTCTCGATTAATTTCAAAGTTTTTTTCTTTGCTTCAAAGAGATCTTTGTCATGGTCTCTTACAATATAATGAAGCTCAGCTTCCGCAACTTCTCCGGACATGCTCATCAGATGATAGAATCCTTCATAATCCTCTGTTCCGCGAGGTGTCTCCATAGATGGAAGAGCATTATTGATCTCCATAGCAACCAGACTTGCGTTGATCATAGTATCTTTGGAAGAACCAGGATGTACGTTGAATCCTTTGATCACGAAATCCGCTTTGCATGCGTTGAAGTTCTCGTACTGGATCTCGCCTTCGGTATCACCGTCCAGTGTATAGCCGTAGTCAGCACCGAACTGTTCTACGTTGAAGTGAGAAGCACCGGTACCAATCTCTTCATCCGGTGTAAATGCTACGCACAGAGGTCCGTGAGGAATCTTTTCTTCCTGAATGCGTTCGATCATTGTCATGATCTCTGCGATTCCGGCTTTGTCATCAGCTCCGAGAACAGTCGTGCCGTCAGAAGTGATCAGTGTACGTCCTTTCAGATCTGCCAGATGCGGAAAGTTCTTAGGACTTAAAATAGTATCACTTGTTCCGAGCCTAAGTTCACCACCGTCATAATTTTCAGTAACAATTGGTTTGATATCATGGTCACAGAAGTCTGATACGGTATCCATGTGTGCGATGAATCCGATCGCCGGCTTGTCTTCCAGGCCTTCGGTAGCCGGAAGCTTTCCGTACAGGTAGCACTGGTCATCCAGAATAACATCTGTAAGACCCAGTTCCTTCATCTCTGCTTCCAGAAGTCTTGCAAGATCGAACTGGCATACAGAAGATGGTACAGTTTCGCTGTTTTCGTCACTTGGTGTACGGACAACGACATATTTCAGTAATCTTTCATAAGCTTTCATAAGTTACATTCCCCTTTTCTTATTTTTTCAAAATATTCTAACTATTACTATAACATAATTTTTCCTTTGCTGCATGGAAAAATGATGGTATACTTATGATATTGTAGGAAAATAGGAGGCAATCAGATGAAATTAACCCAGTTACTGGAACGTTTAGAATATGAAGTAGTACAGGGAGACGACCAGATTGAAGTCACAGAACTGATCAACGATTCCCGTAAAGTGACAGAAGGAAGCGTGTTCGTATGCATCAGCGGAGCGGTTTCCGACGGACATGCTTATGTACAGCAGGTTGCGGAAAAAGGAGCAGCGGCTGTGATCGTAGAAAAAGATGTAGAAGCACCGGAAGGATTGACAGTCATTAAGGTAGAGAATACCCGTTACGCACTGGCATTAACTTCGGCAGCATATTTCGGATATCCGGCAGAGAAGCTGAAAGTCATCGGTATCACAGGAACAAAAGGAAAGACAACGACAACCTATATGGTGAAATCCATTCTGGAAGAAGTCGGCATCAAAGTCGGACTGATCGGTACGATTGAGGCAATCATCGGAGATAAGAGTATCCCGGCAAATAATACAACGCCGGAATCTTATACCATTCAGAAATATTTTTCAGAGATGGTAGAAGAAGGCTGCGAATGTGTAGTTATGGAAGTTTCTTCACAGGGGCTGAAACTGGATCGTACCGCAGGAATTCCATTTGAGATCGGAATCTTTACGAACCTTGGAGAAGATCATATCGGACCGAATGAGCACAAAGATTTCAATGAATATAAATATTGTAAGAGCCTGTTATTCAAGCAGTGTAAGATCGGAATCGGTAATGTAGATGATAAATGGTTCGAAGATATATTCAAAGACGCAACATGCAAAGTGGAAACATTTGGATTTTCTGAAAAAGCAGATATTCGTGCAACGGATGTAAAGCACATCTCAAGACCTGGATACCTTGGAGTACAGTATCATGTAGCAGGACTTATGGACTTTGATGTAGAGATCGACATTCCCGGAGACTTCAGTGTATATAACTCACTGACAGCAATTGCTGTATGCAGACATTTCGGTGTGCCGGTAGAAGATATTAAGAAGGCGCTGAAGGTTGCAAGAGTCAAAGGCCGTATCGAGATGATCAAAGTATCTGATGACTTTACATTGATGATCGACTATGCACACAATGCCATGGCACTCGAAAGTCTTCTGGATACATTAAGAGATTATCATCCGGAAAGAATCGTGACCGTATTCGGTTGCGGCGGTAACAGATCTAAGACCAGACGTTACGAGATGGGTGAAGTATCCGGTAAATTATCCGACTTTACGATCATCACATCTGATAACCCGAGATTTGAAGAACCACAGGCGATCATCGATGACATTGTAGTAGGAATGAAGAAGACAGATGGAAAATACATCACGATCTGTGACAGAAAAGAAGCAATCAAGTATGCGATCGAACACGGCCAGCCTGGAGATGTCATCATTCTGGCAGGAAAGGGACATGAGACATATCAGGAAATCAAGGGTGTGAAACACGATATGGACGAACGTGTTCTGATCAAGGAAGTATTAGAGGAATTAAAGAAATAAATGTACGCTGATATTATCGTTGATATTACGCATGAAAAATTAGATAAAGTCTTTCAATACCGCATCCCCTCTCATCTGGAGGGGATGCTTAAGGTTGGAATGGAAGTTGTAGTTCCGTTCGGCATGGGAAATAAAGAAATCAAAGGCTATGTAACCGGATTCTCCGAACGTGCGGAGTATGCACCGGAGAAGATGAAAGAGGTCTTAAAAATTGCCGAAGAAAGTGTGGCGATTGAAAGTAAACTTGTTGCACTGGCAGCCTGGATGAAGGAATCTTACGGGGGAACGATGATCCAGGCACTGAAGACGGTACTTCCGATCAAGAAGAAAGAAAAAGCAAAGGAAAAGCAGAAGGTACGGCTTCTTTTGCCGGAAGCAGAGGGAAAAGAAAAGCTGGAACTGTATCTGCACAAGAATCAGAAAGCAAGAGCCAGACTTCTGGCGGCACTTCTGGATCAGCCGGAACAGGATTATGATTTTCTGATCCATAAGCTGAATCTGACGAGAAGTGTGGTAAGGGCACTGGAAGAGCAGAAGGTTCTGGCACTGGAATCGGAACAAGTATACCGTAACCCGGTGATTTATCAGCAGAAAGCGCAAAAAGAAATCATTTATACAGAAGAACAACAGGCGGCAATCCGGACATTTTCGAAGGATTATGAGCAGGGAATCCGTAAGACTTATCTGTTATACGGGGTGACAGGAAGCGGCAAGACAGAAGTATATATGGAAATGATCGATAAAGTCCTAAGTGAGGGCAGACAGGCAATCGTACTGATTCCGGAGATAGCACTGACCTATCAGACCGTGATGCGGTTCTACACAAGATTTGGCGGACGGGTGTCTATCCTGAATTCCAGGATGTCACAGGGAGAGCGTTATGATCAGATGGAACGTGTGAAAAAAGGTGAAGTCGATATCATGATTGGTCCGAGATCGGCTCTGTTCACACCGTTCGAACGACTGGGACTGATCGTCATTGATGAAGAACATGAACCGACTTATAAGAGTGAACAGGTACCGAGATTTCATGCAAGAGAGACGGCAATCGAAAGAGCACGGATGGAGGGCGCAAGTGTAGTACTTGGTTCGGCAACTCCGTCTCTGGAAGCATTTTATGCGTGTGAGTGTGGCAGATATCAGATGCTGAGGCTTAGGAACCGCACCGGGAAGCAGGCACTCCCTGAAGTATATGTGGCAGATATGCTGGAAGAATTAAAGCATGGGAACCGTTCTATCTTAAGTGACCGGTTAAAAGTACTGATGCAGGACCGGCTGGAGAAGAAGGAACAGATAATGTTATTCCTGAACCGGAGAGGATACGCAGGCTTTGTTTCTTGCAGAGCCTGTGGATATGTAGTAAAATGTCCTCACTGTGATGTATCACTGTCGGTACACCGGGGCGGAAAAATGGTCTGTCATTACTGTGGGTATGAGACACAGACTGTTAAGAATTGTCCGGTGTGCGGGTCTCCGTATATCGGAGGTTTCCGGGCGGGAACACAGCAGATTGAAGATCTGGTGAAGCGGGAATTCCCACAGGCAAGGGTTCTTCGGATGGACATGGATACCACGAAGAACAAAGGCGGACATGAGAAAATCCTGGCGAAATTCGCAGACGAAGAAGCAGATATCATGATCGGGACACAGATGATCGTAAAAGGACATGATTTTCCAAATGTGACGCTGGTCGGTGTTCTGGCGGCAGATATGTCGCTGTATTCGGATGATTACCGTTCCGGAGAACGTACATTCCAACTCCTGACACAGGCGGCGGGCCGTGCGGGACGAGGCAGACGTCCGGGGGAGGTAATAATACAGACTTACAGTCCGGATCATTACAGTATCCGGATGGCAGCGAGACAGGATTACGAAGGCTTCTATGAAAAAGAGATGAATTACCGGGATCTGATGGGGTATCCGCCGGCATCACAGCTGATGGCAGTCCTGATGACCGGATCTGATGAAAATAAGCTTACAACGGCAGCAGAATATCTGAAGAAATATGCAATCCGGGTAAGCGCAGACGGAGAAGTGCAGGTAATCGGACCGGCAAGTCCGTCGGTTGGAAAAGTCAATGACGTTTACCGGAAAGTCATATATCTGAAAAGTGAGGAATATCAGGTGCTTGTGCGGATCAAGAACCATATGGAACGCTATATCGAGATCAACAGAGGATTTGCGAACATGAGGATACAGTTTGACTTTAATCCGATGAATATTTTTTAAAAGATAAAGGAGACAAAAGAGATGGCACTTAGAACAATCAGAGAATTTGGGGATGAAGTTCTGAATAAAGAATGTAAAGAAGTAACGAAGATGACGCTTCGCACAAAAGTACTGATCAACGACATGTTAGATACCATGTATGAAGCAATGGGCGTAGGGCTTGCGGCACCACAGGTTGGGATCCTGAAGCGTATCGTAGTCATTGATATCGGAGAAGGACCGATCGTCCTGATCAATCCGGTGATCCTGGAGACATCCGGAGAACAGACAGGCGAAGAAGGATGCTTAAGCCTTCCTGGAAAAGCAGGAATCGTGACAAGACCGAATTATGCGAAAGTAAAAGCATTGAATGAAGATATGGAAGAAGTGATCCTGGAAGGAGAAGGTCTCCTTGCAAGAGCATTCTGTCATGAGATCGACCATCTGGATGGTAAGTTATATACCAGACTGGTAGAGGGTGAAGTACATGACGTGAACTATGAGGAGGAAGAATAGCATGAAAGTAATATTCATGGGAACACCGGACTTTTCGGTCGGAACACTGGAAGCACTGATCGAAGCCGGACATGAAGTCGTACTTGCAGTCACACAGCCGGATAAGCCGAAGGGACGTGGCGGCAAGATGCAGTATACACCGGTCAAAGAAGCAGCACTGGCACATGGAATCCCAGTCTTTCAGCCGGTGAAGATCAGAGAAGCGCAGGCCGTAGAAGAACTTCGCAAATATAATGCAGATATCATGGTCGTTATCGCATTCGGACAGATCCTTCCAAAAGAAATTCTTGAGATGACACCATACGGATGC
>OHVW01000709.1_pt1 | contig 10388 bp, 9 predicted proteins | sample 1579601 | NCBI WGS metagenome assembly OHVW01 (sample SAMEA3882549, study PRJEB24775) | human gut metagenome | biome: human-associated habitat; feature: intestine environment; material: feces | place: Netherlands | collected 2009/2010 | reverse complement strand
CAATCGGCTTTATCTGCATGAAGAATGTACCAATCGGAAGAATCTGTATCGCAGTTGTGTGGGTATGCCACCTGTTATACTTCTTCTTAAGAGTTAAGACAGAAAAGCCTGAAGCTGAAATGGCAGAAAGCGTAGAGTAAGATGGACAAAGTAGAAAAGAAACGGCAGAAAGAACAGTATGTCGTGGAAGAGATGATCCGGCTGTATTGCCGAAAAAAACATCCGAAAGAAAAAAGACAGGAAGGGCAGATGTGTCCTGACTGTCAAAAACTTTCGGATTATGCAAAACAAAGAAGTCAAAAGTGTCCATTCATGGAAGAAAAGACGTTTTGTGCGAATTGTAAGGTACATTGTTATAAGCCGGAGATGAGAGAACAGATCAGGCAGGTTATGCGGTTTTCAGGACCAAGGATGCTGTTGTATCATCCGGTGCTTGCTATCTGGCATCTGGTGTGTAGCAACAAAGAGAAGAAAAAGTAAGGAGTTACTTATGATTAAAACAAGACTGGTGGGGCTGTTGTCCCACGCAAAAAAGTATATCGTGTATACGATTTTGTGGCAGTGGGCAGCCCTCCTGTCGCAGGTATTGGCAGTCTTTTCTATCGCAGATTTACTGGAACGGGTAGTATACCGGGCAGTAACCGTACCGATCATTGAGCGGACAATACTGATTTTAGTTCTGGTTGTGGTGATCCGATTTATCTGTGAACGGATGGGAGCAAGGTCTTCCTATCTGGCGTGTGTGGATGTAAAGCGGATTCTGCGTGAAAAGATTTATGAGAAAATGTTAAAGTTGGGAGCTTCCTACAGTGAGCAGGTATCCTCTTCGGAGGTCGTACAGGTGTCAACTGAGGGTGTGGAGCAGTTGGAAACATACTTTGGAAAATATCTTCCACAATTATTTTACAGCCTGATCGCACCACTGACCTTATTTATCATTCTTTGCAGAGTGAGCCTGAAAGCGAGTGTGATCCTGCTGATTTGTGTACCGCTGATCCCGATTTCTATCGTGGTGGTACAGAAGATTGCAAAGAAATTACTGAATAAGTATTGGAGCATCTATACTGGACTGGGAGATTCGTTCCTTGAGAATTTACAGGGACTTACCACATTGAAGATTTATCAGGCAGACCAGCAGAAAGCAGACGAGATGGATGTGGAATCCCAGAACTTTCGTAAGATTACGATGAAGGTGCTGACCATGCAGCTCAATTCAACCAGCGTGATGGATATTGTGGCGTATGGTGGAGCTGCGATCGGTATGGCGGTTGCGGTATCTGAATTCTTAAAAGGAAATATCAGTGTAGCAGGAACGTTATGTATTGTTCTGCTTGCCAGCGAGTTTTTCCTGCCACTCAGACTGCTTGGTTCATTCTTCCATATCGCAATGAATGGTATGGCAGCGAGTGATAAGATTTTCAAAATTTTAGATTTGCCGGAACCACAGGCTGGAGAAAAAACACTGCCGGATGGAGCGTTAGATGTTACATTAAAAGATGTGCACTTTTCTTATGAAGAGGACAGAGAGATTTTAAAAGGAATAGGCTTAAATCTTCCGGCAGGAAGTTTTGTATCACTGGTTGGTGAATCCGGATGTGGTAAGAGTACGATTGCCGGAATCCTTGCAGCAAAGAACCGGGGATATAACGGAGAAATCATCATCGGTGGCGTACCGCTTAATGAAGTGAATGAAACCAATCTGATGCAGAGGGTTGTTCTGGTTCGCCATAACAGCTACCTGTTCAAAGGTACAGTAGAAGAAAATCTGAAGATGGCAAAACCGGACGCAACGAAAGAAGAGATGGAAGCTGTCCTTCAGAAAGTGAATCTCTTAGGGTTCTTACAAACACAGGATGGCTTGCAGACACAGTTGTTGGAAAAAGCAAGCAACCTGTCCGGCGGTCAGTGTCAGAGACTGGTAATTGCCAGAGCATTGCTTCGGACAGACAGTGCGGTTTATATTTTTGATGAAGCTGCATCCAATATCGATGTAGAAAGTGAAGAACTAATCATGAATGTGATTCACGAACTGGCAAAGACAAAGACGGTACTTCTGATCTCCCACAGACTGGCAAATGTCGTGAAGTCTGACAAGATCTATTTCTTAAAAGACGGAGAAATCAAAGAAAGCGGAAAGCATGACGAACTGATGAGCCAGAATGGTGCGTACAGACATCTGTATGAAAGCCAGATGGCATTGGAAAACTATGGAAAAGGAGGAATGGCATAATGAGTGAAAATACGAATACAACAAAACGCAGAAGTGCCATCCAGATCATGGGAAGTCTGATTGGTCTGGTAAAACCCTTGCTCCATATCATGCTGGCAGCAATCATCCTTGGAACATTGGGTTATTTATGTGCAATCTTCCTGACGATACTGGCAGGACAGGTTATCATGCATGGTCTTCTGACAGGAGTAGCCGGAATGATTGTTCCGGTGGACAATATGTGGCTGGTATTTACTCCAGTAAAAACGATTATCACAGTCATGATCGTAATTGCAGTGCTTCGTGGAATCCTGCATTATGTGGAACAGTATTGTAATCATTTTATCGCATTTAAGCTGTTGGCAATCATCCGCCATAAAGTGTTTGCAGCACTGAGAAAACTCTGCCCGGCAAAACTGGAAGGACGGGACAAGGGAAATCTGATCTCGATTATTACAACCGATATCGAATTACTGGAAGTGTTCTATGCACATACCATTTCTCCGATTGCGATTGCAACGCTGACCTCAATTATTATGGTGATTTTTATCGGAAGATATCACTGGTTAGCAGGCGTGCTTGCACTGGCAGCTTATCTGATTGTCGGAGTAGCCATCCCGATGTGGAATGGAAAACGTGGAAGCCAGAAGGGAATGGAATTTCGGACAAACTTCGGAGAACTGAACAGCTTTGTTCTGGACTCTTTACGAGGATTGGACGAGACCATCCAGTACGGACAGGGTGAAAAGAGAAAAGAGCAGATGTCTGAGCGTTCCAAAAATCTTGCAGGAATGCAGGAGTCATTAAGCAAAATGGAAGGCTCACAGCGTTCATTTACGAACATGGTTATCCTGCTTGCATCTTTTGGAATGCTTGCACTGACGATCTGGCTGTACGACAAAGGTGCGATGGGATTCGAGGGAATCTTAACCTGCACCATCGCAATGATGGGTTCTTTCGGACCGGTAGTAGCATTATCAAGCCTTTCCAATAACCTGAACCAGACACTGGCAAGTGGTGAGCGTGTTCTTTCTCTTCTGGAAGAGACACCGCTTGTGGAAGAAATTCCGGGTGACGTGGAAACTTCCGGTGCAGAGAGCATGGAACATGAATTTACAGGAGCAGAGGCAGAGCATGTAACATTTGCTTATGATAATGAGGTTATTTTAGATAACTATTCACTGAAATTACAGCCGGGTAAAATCACAGGGATTCATGGTGCGAGCGGTTCCGGAAAATCTACACTCTTAAAACTGTTGATGCGGTTCTGGGATGTGCAGGATGGAAGTGTATCGGTAGACGGTACAGATGTCCGCAAGATTCCGACCAAGCATTTGAGAGATATGGAAAGTTATGTCACACAGGAAACGCACCTGTTCCATGATTCGATTGCAAACAATATCGCAATCGCAAAGCCGGGAGCATCCAGAGAAGAGATTATGGAAGCTGCAAAGAAAGCGTCTATCCACGATTTCATAATGACACTTCCGAAAGGATATGATACAGAAGTCGGAGAACTGGGTGATACGCTGTCCGGTGGTGAAAAACAGAGAATCGGAATTGCAAGAGCATTTCTCCATGAATGCCCTCTGATCCTGCTCGATGAGCCTACATCGAACCTCGACTCTTTAAACGAGGGAATCATTTTAAAATCATTGAAAGAATCGGCCAAGAAGAAAACGGTTGTCCTGGTATCCCACAGAGTATCCACAATGAACGTGGCCGATGTAGTATATGAAATGGAGAACGGCAGAATTTCTTAATAAATTCTTAGAACTGATAGGGTATCTCCAGAAACTGCAAATCATGATGCATGCCGGATGGAACATACAATCAGCGAAGAATCTTTCCAGAAGATTCAGGAACTGGTGAAGAAGATAAAAAAGAAGATTCATCAAAGGAACAAATGGAAAAACAATGGCAATGCCATTAAGTCAGTTGTTCGAAGTTTTGTTCGATAGCTCAGTTGTTGTCAAATATCCGATATTTTGAACTCAAAAAGCCAAAAACAGGTATGCCAAAAAGACAGATGCTGTCCATCTGCCAAAAAGAAGGATATTCAGTTGCAGAACTTACCGATATCCAAAATGAATTGCGCTGATTCCACGGAGAGGCCGTTGAAACTGCCGGAACCTGTCTTTCACTGCGTGGACATATTTCATCATCAGCCGGATAATATCGATGTGCCTTCCAGAATCCCTGCGCATGAAGAACTTTCTGGCTGTTTTTAATGCTGAAGAAAAGTCAAGTTCATAGAGATACTTGTTGCTGCCATCCCGTTTCTTTTTCAGGTTTTCTTCTGCCGCTTCGTTTGCGATAAAAATGCCGAAATTGCATTGGAACAATTGGTGCCTGACACAATAAACTTGCAATAGGCTGCTTTTTTCTGTTGAGCAAGAAGTATCTTTTAATTCATATTTAGGTGGTTTGTCAATAGCAATAATATTTAATGCATAATCTGATTTAAGAGTGAATTTCAAATTTTAGATTTTCAATAATCATGGGATAAAAATAACAGGGAGGATTATAGTTTTCGGAATAAAGCCGATATATAATATTAGAAACAATAAATAATAAAGAACGGATTCAGAGAAGGAGGACAAAGGATATGTCAATGAATGTGAATACAACGGGTACTGTTTATGGAAGTTATCAGAATACCTACAAGGCAGGTACAGTAGATAAGAAAAAAGAAACAGCGAAAACAACAGAAAATGATAAGGTCAAGAAAAATGTGACAGAAAGTATAGCCGAAAAAAATCTAAGTAAAGAGGCACAAAAAATGCTTAAAGATATGCGTGGCTCAAGAACAGATATGGACTTTATGGTTGCAGATTTTGAAAATGGTGATAATGCTAAAGATATTTTAGCACAAAGTGATAAAGAGTTTACGGTTATTTTCTCAAAGGAAGAAATGGAGAAGATGGCATCCGATCCCAAATATTATGCTGAAAAGATGCATAGTATTGAAGGTGCTTTGCGTATGTCGGATGAAATCAATGCTCAGTTTGGATTTGAAAGAGCATTTGGTAAGACAAACGGAATAGAAAACAGTGCAGATACTGATACAAAAATAACAAAGTTTGGTATTTCTTTTAATAGTGATGGAACTACAACATTCTTTGCTCAATTAGAAAAAACATCAGCTAGTCAGAAAGAATATCTTGAAAAAATTCAGGAAAAGAAAGCTGCGGAGAAGAAAGAGGCGAAGAAAAAGGAACAATTAAAGCAAATTGAAGTAAAAAAAGCTACTGTTCAAGCAAATTCAAAAGATGAACTTTTGGATAAAATTAAAAATATTGAATGGAATTCTATCAAACCAGAGGATAATAAAATCGGTGGAAGATTTGATTTTTCAATTTAGTATATTTAGATGGGGATGATTACATAAAGTATGGAGGTAGATTCATTATGAGAAAACGTTTTTTTTCTATTATTGTATGTGTTGTCATGCTTTTTACAATGAATGTCACAGCTTTTGCGGCAGAAACTCAGGAAAATTATTCGGAGACGGAGAAAACAATGACATTTGAAATAACTCCGACAGCATTAACTTCTGGATCATCACGACATTCTGTTGGAATGTTAAATTCCTTTTTTGGAACAAATGATACAGTGGCAACTTCCGCTCTTGGTTCTTTTACAATCAGCAGCACATCTGTTCCGTCAGGCTCCACAATCAGTAAAATAGTGGTTACATCCACAAAAAGTAGTGGAAGTAGTGGAAACATCGAATTATTTGTTGCTAAAGATGAGGATAATGGAGATGGCACATTTGACAGATATACAGACAGCAAAAGTTGGAATAGTTCTCTTACTTTTGCAGATTTTGGCAATTATAATTTAAGCCCTGTTGGAAATTATTATGTTCAATTTGAATCTACAAGGTATTCAACGGGAACTGTTGCAGCAGCAACATTAAAAAATATTTATGTCACAGTATACTATCATTAAAATTTTATAATCCCCATTCTAAACAAGCAAAGATGTTGTTATTCAGTTAGCAGCATCTTTGCTTTTAATTGTATAATTGATATGACTATTGAGTTAGAATGACATTGATAGCGATAGAAAGCTATATATTACAGAAGCAGACTTTGATAAAAAAGCATTTGAGAGATTATATAAATTGAATATTATATAATCAGAGGTATATAGAACATGCACAGAGACACTATATTTCAATATGAAACAATGGTGCCTGACACAATAAAAACGCATAGCCAAACTTCGCTCGGTATAACTGCCTGATTGTGTCGAAATTCGTATTTTATCAATTATATCTGATAAAACTGGATTTGCGGTATTGAAAATCAGTTATAGCCGTGGTACCATATAGACAGTTTCAGAAGGGAGGCTGGTCTACATGATTAAACGAGAAATTTATATGAGCCGTATCCGTCCTTTTATCGGAAATGAGCTGATAAAGGTTCTGACAGGGATTCGCCGTAGTGGAAAATCTGTCATGCTGAGCCTGATCCAAGAGGAACTTGCCCAAAACGGGGTCCAACCAGAACAGTTTATTTCCCTGAATTTTGAGAACATGAGCAATGCACACCTTTGTACGGCTGTTGCATTGCATGATGAAATCCTTCGCAGAACAAAAGAAATCAGTGGCAAGGTTTATCTGTTCTTCGACGAAATCCAAGAGGTGGCTGATTGGGAAAAATGTATCAACTCTTTCCGGGTGGAGCTGGATTGTGATATATACATTACCGGTTCCAACGCCAAGCTGCTTTCCGGTGAGCTTGCCACTTATCTTGCCGGACGGTATGTGGAGTTCGTGATTTACCCGTTTTCATTCAGAGAGTTTATGGAGCTGTATCACACCGTTTACGAAGGTGCAGACGAAAGACAATGCTTTACAAAATATCTGACGCTGGGAGGAATGCCCTATTTGAGCAACCTTCGCTACGACGATGCCGCCAGTCGTCAGTATTTGCGGGACTTGTTCAACTCCGTAGAGCTGAAAGATATTATCAAGCGAAACAATATCCGTGATGTGGATATGCTGGAGAGAATTATTGCTTATATAACTTCCAACATCGGCACTACCTTTTCTTCCACAGCCATTTCCAAGTATCTGAAAAGTGAAGGGCGCTCCGTTTCACCAGAAACGGTACTGAACTACATCAAAGCCTGCACGGACGCATTCCTGTTTTATCAGGTGAAGCGCCAAGACCTCCAGGGAAAGAAAATCCTGACCGTCAACGAGAAATACTATGTTGCAGATCATGGTGTCCGGGAAGCCGTGTACGGTGGCAACATGAAGGACATTAACCTTGTCCTTGAAAATGTTGTCTACATGGAGCTGCTGCGCCGTGGTTATTCTGTGACTGTTGGGAAAGTCTCTGACAAGGAGATTGACTTCGTATGTGAAGATCATGGGAAAAAGCTGTATGTTCAGGTTTCCTATCTACTTGCCTCGGAGGAAACCATCCAGCGTGAGTTTGGGGCGTTTGCCGGTGTTCGTGACAATTTCCCGAAATACGTTGTAACGATGGACGAACTGGATATGAGCCGAGATGGAATCAAACACCGCAATATTCGTGACTTCCTGCTGGCAGAGGAATGGAACTGAAATGTTCTTCTTTCACCAGAAGATATGCAGAAGTTCTTCCAATGCTGAGAATGAAAAAACAATGGTGCCTGACACAATAAATATTATGATATGTCTGTATTTAACCGCTGTATAGAAACCGGGAATGTTCTCTTAATACTGGAATGTTGGCAGGATGTCCACCCGGCGCTTGTCAGTATCCCAGTGAAATGGGAATACAGCTCGCCGTATGGACTTTTGTATGCTCTGAATCCGCCGGATGATGTTATGCAGTTTGAAAACAATGGTGCCTGACACAATAAATATTGTATAAATGTCAATGCTGTTGTGGTACATGTTGTATTCTGCGTAAATGGTATTCATGTTGTGTCTCCTTTAAACCAATAAAAATATAGAAGCATTTCAATCAGTTCACAATGTCACTTTTATTTTGTGTTATACTGTTTTATATAATTTTCTTGCCCTTGTTTTTGCCCTTATCAGAGTTCGTAAACACTGGTGGGACGATATAACGCAAGGGAAACAATAAGGGAAAGCTCACCTGCGATAAACTTTGTGTTTTCAAGGGATTGAGAGATATTTGATAATAAAATATAACAGTTATTAAATCCCTTGGAATATATGAAATCTCAATTCAAGTTTGTCAATTACAGGTGACATTGAAAGAGCCAGCCCATTCAAGGTGCTGGCTGTTTCAAAAATTCCATTCTAATAAATCGCACGACAACTTAGCGAAAAATAAGCTCCCCATTAGCAAAAAATGAATAGAAAATGTATAAAAGTGGCAAAAACGAATAATTATAAGGGCTTATGCATTAGACACACATTTGTAAAAAAGGAGTAATTATAAATAGTGGGCAACGATATCAAAATGAGATTTGTTGCCCACTTAATTTTTTATAAAATCGGCTCAATAACAGCACGAAAATAGTAATCTAATTCTTCTGGTGTATGTTTTTTTTTATCTTTCAACCACCATAAAACCATTTCTACAAAGCTTCCTGAAATATGATTAACAAGAAATTCTTGGGGTAAGTCTTGATTTCGCTTGCGGTTGTGATTTATAAATTGTGTTTGTACCAATTCATTTAAGCTATCCTTAAAGTAACGAAGGAAAATTTCGCTACTTTCACAAGATAGTAATCCTAAAATATTGTTATCATTTTCTTGCAAATGCTGTAAAAGATGGCAAAAAACAGATTGTGGCATTTCTTCATTTGAGTAAAGCCCGTGTATATGAGTTTTATCCATAGCACTGTCGATGATATGCCCGAACAGTTCCTTACAGACTGCATTTAGTAATTCGTCTTTCGTTTCAAAATGGGCATAAAAGGTACTTCTGCCGATGTTTGCGGTATCAAGTATTTCTTGTACTGTGATATGATTGTAGCTTTTCTTTTCAAGCAATGTGCTGAATGCATGAAAAATTGCTTCTCGTGTCTTTTGCTGTCGTCTATCCATTATCTTCCTCCGTACAAATTTGAAGAAATGTTCAATAACGTACATTTCTTTTGATTTAATTATTGTTCGCCCAAATATGCTAATGATATAATCGAACAAGATGTTAGATAACATACAAATTATATCGTAGTACTTTGGAGGTGTCAAGGAAATGGAAACTGAACAGAAAAACAAGAGAGGGATAGCATTTGCGATACTTGCAGCAGCACTGTATGCCATAAATGCTCCTTTTTCAAAGATATTGCTTGAATTTATGCCGCCTACTTTAATGGCTGGTTTTCTTTATGTTGGTGCAGGAATAGGAATGATATTTATTGCTCTTATGCGGAAAATAAAGAAATATGAAGCAAAAGAATTGAAATTAACAAAATCAGAATTACCATACACCATTGCAATGATAGTTTTAGATATTGCTGCTCCTATTTGTTTGCTGTTTGGTCTAAACTCTACAACTGCCGCAAATGCGTCGTTACTTAATAACTTTGAAATTGTAGCAACAGCGATAATTGCCCTTATGGTATTCAAAGAAAAAATCAGCACAAGATTGTGGTTTGGGATATTTTTTGTAACGTTATCCTGTGGAATACTGTCTTTTGAAGATGTATCAAGTCTGCGTTTCTCATATGGTTCTTTATTTGTTTTACTTGCCACCATTTGTTGGGGATTTGAGAATAATTGCACTCGAAAAATATCGTCAAAAGATCCATTGCAGATTGTTCTGCTAAAAGGAATATTTTCGGGTATCGGTTCCCTCATTATCGGCTTGTTTATTGGAGAACGGATAGAGGCACTTTGGAGTATCGTTGCTGTTCTTTGTGTAGGATTTGTGGCATACGGATTGAGTATTTACTTTTATGTATATGCACAAAGATTACTTGGTGCAGCACGAACAAGTGCATATTATGCCGTTGCTCCATTTATAGCGGCAATTCTTTCGTTGATTATCTTTAGAGAAATACCTGATGTTACTTACTTTGTCGCACTTGTGTTAATGATTGTAGGTGCCTGGCTTTCTTCGTAAGATAAGCCGCTAATCAGAAAAGTTAAAAATGAGTAAAGGAAATGCTAAACGGCATTACTGTTAAACATGGGTGAATCTTACTCTTATTTGTATCCCTCTATATAACGAAACGCTCAGAGGCTGTTTTACAGTGGGGG
>OHVW01000705.1_pt1 | contig 10474 bp, 10 predicted proteins | sample 1579601 | NCBI WGS metagenome assembly OHVW01 (sample SAMEA3882549, study PRJEB24775) | human gut metagenome | biome: human-associated habitat; feature: intestine environment; material: feces | place: Netherlands | collected 2009/2010 | reverse complement strand
CAGTTCCGCTACTGCGGAACGGCTATTCCATTTTTAACGGTACGAAGTACCGCTAAATAATATCATTCTGTTTCACGCATATTTATACCAAAAGCTGTTGATGATTCCTGACTTGTTCTGGACATAAGATTCTCCTCCTCCTTAATATCAAGTTTTTCTCAGTATATCAAGAAGAGATCCATTCGTCACTACGCCATGTTTTGAGGCACTTACCAATGATAGGCAACTTTACGAAAAAAAGGTTTCATGGTATCATTATTTTATATATAATTGATGCTATGGAACCTTTTGAACATAACAGACATATAAAGTGGTGATTTTAGTGAATACAATTTATAGGATTCGTGAAAGTTTACAATGGGATCAGGAAAAAATGGCTGATGAGATGAACGTTACAGCTGTTACAGTGAAGCGTTGGGAAAATGAGGATGGGATTCCGGGTAAAGCTGCCCAGGAGAAGCTTATCTCTATATGCCAGAAGGAAAAAATAGATTTGGCTGAAGTAGTAGAGGAGTCAATCAGAGAACAGGCACAGGAAATTGCGAAAAGTAATCCGTATAGAGAAATTTTGTTTCATGGTTCTGAGTCGGGATTGAAAGGAAATATTTCCTTGGCTAATCGGATATGTAGAGACTATCGCCGTGAAGGTAAGTATTTTGATGAAATCATTGACAGTGCAAGACAGAAGTAGGTGAAAATAATGGATTCGATAGAACTGAAGCTTTGTGATATTCAGGGCAGGTTGTTTGAGTTAGCGTGGAAAGAGCATTATAACAGTGAGAGATTTATCGTCAGGCTCCGGCAAAAACCATGAATGTAAATTACCTGATGTTTCACACGATGGATCCGGAGATGGCAGTGGAGGATCTTAAGGAAATCTACAGGCAAAAAAGGGGTGTGTAAAATATGGGTGCATCGCAGATCGAGCAATATAAAAAATCAAAAAGCTGACAGAAGTACGAACCTGTGTCATTGTAAAAGCAGGTTTATTCTGTCAGCTTTTTTATGTAAGTATAATTCGTTCGGCGGATGATGCGCTGTGAAATTATACCAGTTTATTTAATTTTTCAATAATTTCTGTAAGTTCTTCTCTGGAATACCCGCCGAAGCTTACCAGCGCACGTAATGGCATGGAGTCGGTCATGGCTTCTGTCATTTCTTCAGTGATAGCTTCGGAAGCGGCTTCAGAAGAGGACTCTTCACCAACGTTCATGGCTGAGATATATTTTGCTGTCAGTTCTTTTGCTGTTTCGCTTGTTTTCGGGTTGCGGAACAGTTCGCCCAGGGTGGTGTTCATATGAACATGCATCGGAAGCTCCTGGCTGCTGTTCAGATGGATCCTGCCTTCAAGATGGATATCTCTGGAAGAGGTACCGACAAGGAGCTTATATTCGCCGCTGGCTGCGAACCAGTCATGAAGTTCTGTATTGTACCATGCGAAGCTTCTCTTGTCCAGCTCCATGGTTACTGTTTTGGTTTCGCCTGGATTCAGGAAAACCTTTTCGAAGCCCTTGAGCTCTTTTTCTGGGCGGATCGCGGAACTGGTACAGTCTTTGACATAGAGCTGTACGACTTCTTTTCCTGCCATATTTCCTGTGTTTGTTACATCAACCGAAACGGTGATGGTGTCTTTGTCTGTAGGATTTTCATTGGAGATCTTCAGGTCGCTGCAGGCAAAGGTAGTGTAGGAGAGTCCATAGCCAAACGGATATGCTACACCCATTTCTTTTTTATCGTAGTAGCGATAGCCTACGAATACGCCTTCACGGTATTCAACCTTTTCACCGCCGCCGAAGTTCAGGTAAGATGGATTGTCGGAGAGCTTGAGCGGTATTGTCTCGGCAAGCTTGCCGCTTGGATTTACTTTTCCGTAAAGGATGTTTGCGACAGCGGTACCGCCTGCCTGACCGCCGAGGTATGCTTCCAGAAGGCCTTTTATATCATTGAGCCATGGCAGCTCCACGGGGGAACCGTTGTGGAGGACGATCACGGTATTCGGCTGTACTTTAAGAATCTCAGCAATGAGACGGTTCTGGCATTCAGGAAGCCTCATGTGGGAACGATCGTATCCTTCAGATTCAAAGCTGTCCGGAAGTCCGGCGAAGATCACAACCTTGTCAGCGGCGGCAGCAGCTTTGATCGCTTCAGCTGCAAGTGCGTCATCGTAGAGATCTTTGTCTGCAGGAAAACCTTCTGCATAAGTAACCTGTGCATCGGAAGGAACGGAATCCAGTGCGTTTGTGATCTTGAAGCAGTTGATATGAGAGCTTCCGCCGCCCTGGAAACGAGGCTTCTTTGCAAAACCACCGATGAAAGCAATTTTCTCGGATGCTTTCAGAGGGAGGATCTGCTCATCGTTTTTCAGAAGAACCATAGATTCTTCGGCAATGTGGCGTGCTTCTTCATGGTCTTTTTCCATGGTGAATTCCTGCGGTGCCCGGTTGTCTGCATATTCAAAAATTATGCGTAGAATGCGTTCAACAGCCTGGTCAAGAATGTCTTCCTTGAGGGAGCCGTCTTTTACGGCCTGTACGATGAGGGCATCGTTGACCCCATTGGAGGAAGGCATTTCCAGCTCAAGACCTGCCTCAAGACCTTTGACGCGGTCATTGACTGCACCCCAGTCGGACATTACATAGCCCTTGAAGCCCCAGTCACCGCGGAGAACATCTGTGAGAAGCCATTTATTCTCAGATGCGAAAGTGCCGTTGATCTGGTTGTAGGAGCACATGAAGGTGTATGGCTGAGCTTTTTTTACTGCGGTTTCGAATGCAGGGAAATAGATCTCACGTAAAGTGCGCTCATCAGCCTCGGAAGAATTGCTCATGCGGTGATATTCCTGGTTGTTTGCTGCAAAGTGCTTGATAGAGGTTCCTACATGCTGGGACTGTACTCCGTTTATAAAAGCGGCTGCGATCTCACCTGCGAGATATGGATCCTCGGAATAATATTCGAAGTTTCTTCCGCAGAGAGGAGAACGTTTGATGTTTACGGCCGGTCCGAGAACTATGGATACATCGTTGGCCTGAGCTTCTTTTCCGATGGTTTTGCCCATTTCTTCCACCAGCTTGCGGTCAAAGGAGCAGGCGCTTAAAGCGGCCGGCGGGAAGCAGACAGCTTTGATGCTGTCATTCATTCCAAGATGATCGCCCTTGTCATCCTGCTTACGAAGTCCGTGAGGGCCGTCGCTGACCATTACTTCCGGGATCCCCAAGCGTTCCACATGTTTCAGATGCCAGAAATCAAGACCTGAGCACATGCCGGCTTTTTCTTCCAGTGTCATCTGGCTTACGATTTTTTTCAGATCACGTTTCATTAAAAATACCTCCGAAATGTTTTTCTTACTATGAACTATAGCATGTTTTGCTGGTAAAATATAACAAAAATTTGTTGAAAATAAAAAAATATTGCAGTTTAGCCGAATCAAGTAAGTCCCCTGCTTCAATTGCGAATATCCCTTGCCTCTCACATTTTCAGAAATATAAAAACGATATGCAGGTCGCTTGACAGAGCGGTGAGAGATATCTTTTTCTGGCTTTTGTGGGAAGAGTGTAGTAATATAGGTAGGAATAATGACAGAGCTGCCGGACAGAAGAATGGTCGACTGTCTGGTTTATGTGAAAGGACTTATAATGAAAGACATCATATCAAGTATTATTACAAGTGTACTGACAGCTTTGTACCAGCCATTTTGGTTTTCTGTGATCCTGTCTGTGATGGTACTTTTTTTTATCTCTTTGCCTACCATAATGAGACAGGTGGAAGGGGAATCAGGGGCGCTTTTTCCGTGTGGTGGCAGTATTTCAGAGGAAATGCTTTTTTTCGGAAGCTGTTTTTTCTGACCTTTTATACAACCATGATCTTGTTTCGCACGCTGCTGAACCGGGATATGTGGATGAATCCCCTTTCGGATGTGATGGCGAACTGGTGGATCTGGAAATATGGAGAGGATGGTACCAGATATCTCACAACTGAGTGTATTGAGAATCTGATGCTGTTCATTCCGTTCACGATCCTGCTGTTCTGGACCGCAGGAAAGAAAATATTGAAAAAAACAACATTCTTGAATATTGTGTGGACCGGACTTAAGATTACCTTTGTATTCTCACTGTCCATTGAACTTCTGCAGCTTTTCCTGAGGCTTGGGACGTTCCAGGTTTCTGATCTGACATATAATACTCTTGGAGGAGGTATTGGCGGGACTGTGTACTGGATTGGTCATCAGCTTTCAGTCAGGCGGGGAGCCGAATAATGTCTGCCGCAGATAGCAGGAAGACAGAGAAACGGATCAGCCCGGATTGCTGTTCGTGAGTGATGCACTGAAATTTTTGCGCGGTGCATCGCTAAAATTTCGTTGACAAATCTTCCATAACGTGTTAACCTAATACCAGTTTCAAAAAGAAAATGCGTAGATGAGGAATAGTACACAAGAGAACGGAGCACAGAGAGCTGCTGTCCGGTGAGAAGCAGCGGAAGGGATTTGTGGAACTCGCCTCGGAGCATCTGCCTGAAATCTTTATATATTATATAAGAGAGTAGACGCAGACGGTGTCCGCCGTTATCCGGAGAGGATATAAGGATGTATATACATTCCGTATCTGTCAAGTGTGTGAATTTTTATTCATGAAATAAGAGTGGTACCGCGTAGGACAGCAGTTGTCTTTCGTCTCTTGCAGAATCTGCAGAGTCGGAAGATTTTTTTTATGTCTTTATATCAAAAACAGAAACCAAAGAGAAATTTTAATGGAAACAGAAAGTGGAGGAAAACAAAATGATGACACCATCCAAGTACAAACGTCAGTATTACATGCCGCCGGTGAAATGTATGAAATGGGCGGAGAAAGAATATGTGGATAAGGCCCCGATCTGGTGCTCTGTAGACCTTCGTGACGGAAATCAGGCACTTGTGATCCCGATGAGCCTGGAGCAGAAAGTGGAATTTTTCAAGCTTCTTGTAAAGATTGGTTTTAAAGAGATCGAGGTTGGATTTCCGGCTGCTTCTGAGACAGAGTATGAGTTTCTCCGTACGCTGATCGAGCAGGATCTGATCCCGAAGGATGTAACGATCCAGGTGCTGACTCAGGCAAGAGAGCATATCATCCGTAAGACTTTTGAAGCTGTTAAAGGCGCCCCAAAAGCGATCGTTCATGTATACAATTCCACATCCGTATCTCAGAGAGAGCAGGTATTCAAAAAATCAAAAGAGGAGATCCTGAAGATCGCAGTAGATGGCGCTGCACTTCTGAAAAAGCTGGCTGATGAGACAGAAGGCAATTTTCAGTTTGAGTACAGCCCGGAGAGCTTTACGGGAACAGAGCCGGAGTATGCACTGGAGGTGTGCAATGCGGTTCTGGATGTATGGCAGCCCACTGCAGATAACAAAGCGATCATCAACCTGCCTGTTACGGTTGAGCATTCTATGCCGCATGTGTATGCAAGTCAGGTGGAATACATGTGTGATAATCTGAAATACCGTGAAAACGTGATCGTTTCTCTTCATCCGCACAATGATCGTGGATGTGGCGTTGCAGACTCCGAGATGGGTCTTCTTGCAGGTGCTGACCGAATTGAGGGAACTTTGTTCGGAAATGGTGAGCGTACCGGTAATGTGGATATTGTAACGCTTGGTATGAATATGTATTCCCAGGGTGTGGACCCGAAGATTGATTTTTCTGATATGCCGCATATTTGTGAGGTTTATGAGAAATGTACCGGAATGCAGATCTATGAAAGAAGTCCGTACAGTGGAGCTCTTGTATTTGCTGCATTTTCCGGATCTCATCAGGATGCCATCGCAAAGGGTATGCACTGGAGAGAGAACGGAGATCTGGAGCACTGGACTGTTCCGTATCTGCCGATCGATCCGACAGATGTGGGAAGAAACTACGACGCAGATGTTATCCGTATCAACAGCCAGTCCGGAAAGGGCGGTGTAGGCTATATACTGGAGACAAAGTTTGGCCTGAACCTTCCTCCGAAAATGCGCGAGGCTATGGGCTATGCAGCCAAAGCAGTGTCCGATCACAAGCACAAAGAGCTTCATCCGGACGAGATCTTCAGTCTGTTTAAATCTACCTTCGAAAATGTGGTTGAACCATACAGCATCAATGAGGTTCATTTCCAGCAGAAGGAAGACGGCATCGTAACACGGGTTACTTCTACATTCCGTGGAAAAACCATCGTTACAGAGGCTTCCGGAAATGGTCGTCTGGATGCGGTAAGCAATGCACTGAAGAAAGCTTACGAACTGAAATACACACTGGAGACTTATCAGGAGCATGCTCTGGAGCAGAGTTCTTCCTCCAAGGCTATCGCTTATGTGGGAATCCGTAAACCGGATGGAACGCTTGCCTGGGGAGCGGGTGTTGATCAGGATATCATCCGTGCCTCTATTGATGCACTGGTAACTGCGATCAACAATCGATAAGCATCCGGTTCCGGATAGGTTTACAAAAAAATGAGAAGCTGCCATAAAACGCAGCTTCTTTTTTTGCCGTGCAGATGCTATAATAGTGCGGAATGTGAAAATAACAGTGAGTAAGAGGGATATTATGAAAAATAAGAAAAAAAACAGGAGCTCATACAGCCTGTCTGCAGAGCTGAAAAACGCTCTGAAATATCTGCTGATATGGGGAATGATCCTGATCTTTTCCGCATATCTGCTTAGTGATTCGGAGATCCTCGGAAATGTAAAGCAGCAGGCAAGACCGGATACCTGGTCTATGATCGGTGCGGGAGGAAGCTTTGAAGAGGAGTTTACCTGCAAAACGAACCGTCTGTCCGGTGTGGAGCTTTTTCTTTCTACAGAGAGTGCATCGGTTGCTGGAACGTTTCAGGTAACGCTGTATCAGAATGAAAGGGAGATCCAGAGCTGGCAGGCCAGCAGACTGACCATATCGTCGGGGGATACCACGTACTTCCGGCTTGACCAGAAGCTTACGGAATGTAAGGGGCAGAAATTCCGGATTGTTTTAGATGGCGCAAAAGGGGATACCGGAGTGGCTGCAGGGCTGGTGAGCCAGAAGGATGATACACAGACACTTGCCTATCGGATCATTTCCAGGCCATTTCCAAAATCACTGGTGTTTCTGGTGATTGGAGCGGCGGTAGCTGTGATGCTGGTGATCTTTGCATTTCTGAAACGCAGACAGCTCCGGGCAGAAGTGGTGTTTGCCGTTGTTTATATTTTTATGAGTATCTGTACGCTGGCGGCGGTTCCGGCCTTTAATTCGCCGGATGAGTACAGCCATTATTTGAGAAGCTATGAGGTTTCCAGAGGATATCTGACGTCGGAAGGCAACGGAGGAAACGACTTATTCTCATATGGAAGGACGTTTAACAGTGGTCTGGTTCCGGAATTTTCCGCCAAGGATCATGTATCATTATGGGATATCGGAGAGAATGCAGATCAGCGTATCGACCGGGAAAAAACACAGTTTTACGGATTTGGAAATACAGCCTTGTATGCACCTACTTCGTATCTTCCCCAGGCAGTAGGGATCCGCATTGCAGATCTGTTTACGGACCGGCCGATGGTTCTTGCCTATGCGGGAAGGATCGCCAATATGCTTATGTTTGGACTGTTCTTTTTCTTTGCCATTCGTCTGACGCCTGTTGGGAAAAATTTCCTCGTACTTCTGGGGCTGGTACCTGTGAATATCCAGTCAGCAAATTCCATGTCAGCAGATGCCCTGGCCCTGGCTCTGACGGTTGCTCTGGCTGCCTTTGTACTGGCTATGCGATATAAACAAAAAGAAGTGATGAGTAGAAGACAGCTGATATGGATGTACGTGCTGACCGGATTCCTGTGTCTTTGCAAAGTGGTTTACATGCCGTTTTGCCTGCTCCTGTTCCTGATCCCGAAAGAACGGTTTAAAAGCAGAAAAAATTACTGGTTTCATGTGGTCTGTGCAGGAGCTGTGATCCTGATCTTAAGTTTCGGCTGGCTGGTCATTGCATCCCGATATCTCTGTGAGTCACAGCCAGGTGTGGATACAGCTGCACAGCTTGTGGGGATCCTGAAGGATCCGGCTGCCTTTGTCCTGACTTTTGTGCGGAGCCTGGATAATTTTGGTGTGACCTATCTTACAGAAATGATAGGAAGTAATCTTGGATGGCTGAACATTCCTGTCTGTGCCCTGCTGGCAATGGGATATCTTTTGATCCTGGTCCTTCAGGTTTCCGGGAATGATGATATATCGGGAATCCGTCTGGATTTTCCGGCAAAGGGCATTCTGGGAGGAGTCAGTCTCCTGGTATTTGCGCTGATCTTTGTAACGTTATATGGACAGTGGACAGCCTATGGCTACGATAAGATCCTGGGCGTGCAGGGACGGTATTTTCTGCCGCTTCTTTTTCCGCTGATCCTTGCGCTGAAGCCCAAACGGTTTGCCGAAGGAGCCGGGGAAACACCATGGGGACTGTTTCTGGGAGCTTGGAGTATCGATCTGTGCGTTTATGCGACACTTTTCGTGCAGGCATTGTGCCGTTTTGCATAAGGCGTCGGATCTGGTCGAGCAAAAATCCTTGACTGACTGAAAACAAAATATTATAATCAAATCTGTAAATAACAGAGGAAAAAACTGTTCTGAAAAAGGATAAACAGGCAGATAGAAGTACGATTTCCGGAAAGTGGGTGTACAACATTGGACGGAGATAGAGACGCTATCTGCCTTTTTTTTCTGAAATGAAATACGGCATGAGTGTGGATAACTCTGCGGTTTTATGTGGATTTTATGTGGAATACATGTGGATAAGGTGTGGATAAAACACAAATACCGCCGTTGAAGCGTTAAATACGGGAAAAAGCTTGACATATTCAATATTATTAAATATAATTTTCCCATACATTACAAAAATGTTACAAACATGTAAAGGAAATCGTAATGATCCGTATTTATCCGGGAAGCGATGATAATGGGGGCTGTGATGTCGCATCGGAGGATTATGGGCTGTTACAGAAAATGAAACGCAAGGAATGAGATTATGAAAGTTGAGAAAGATTTACGCGAGGCTGACGGAGTGCAGGATGAACGTAGAAATGGAAAAACCGGAGGAAATTCCGCGCGCAGTTTTGCAGTGCTGACATTATGTGCAGTTTTGGCGATGGTTATTTCTCTGGGGACAAGGACATTTGCAGAAAGTGAGGGTGGCAAGGTTTATGCAGCTTCGGATGGAGGAGAGGGCTCTCCCTATGAAGAGGTTGCTGTTCCTACCGGGATCGCAGGTGTGGTTTCAGGAGTTACGGATACACCATTATCCGGAAGCACGGTTACAAGGATCGGAAGTTCCTGTGAGCAGGTGATCGTAGGCCAGAGAGTACAGAAAGTAACCAATACTGCTGCAGATCTTAATGTAAGCTCCTCTATGGAAAACAAAGTAAATGAACTTGATGCAAGGTCGATCACACTGGCAGAAAATCCCACACTGATGTCAGATGAAGACTATGATACACTTCTGAGGATCGTGGAGGCAGAAGCAGGAAGTGAAGATATCAAGGGCCGTGTTCTGGTGGCCAATGTCATCATGAACCGTGTAAAAAGCGAAGATTTTCCGAATACGGTGACAGAGGTTGTCTGGGATAACAGTGACGGCGTTCCACAGTTTTCACCGACCTATGATGGCAGGATCAATGAAGTTGCAGTTTCCGATGAAACAAGGGAAGCGGTCAAGCAGGCGCTGAAGGGTACGGATTATTCTGAAGGTGCACTGTTCTTTATCCAGAAATCTGCAGCAGAGGAACATAATGTGAAATGGTTTGAAAAGGACCTGAAGAGGCTCTTTAAATACGGGGTCCATGAATTTTATACATATAAATAGGAAGAACTGATGCAGTACAGAAGGAACCAACCGCCGGCAGAAACAGACCGGCGGTTTCTTTTTATCCGAAAGCTGTGAATATCTGTCTGATCACAGGGGGGGATTGGGCAAGACAGATTCTTTTTTAAAAGTGGTGGCATTTTCCATAATTCCATGCTATAATGTGATAACGTTGAAAAGAAAACGAATATCTTACAATAGAAAGGCGGAACACCAATGCAGGTATTGTACAAGAGCACCAGAGGAAAAGAGCAGGCAGTTACAGCGTCAATGGCCATACTGAAAGGCCTTTCTGAGGACGGCGGACTGTTCGTGCCTGAGCGCATTCCACAGTTGGATGTGCCAATGGACAAACTAGCTCAGATGACTTATCAGGAAACAGCATATGAGGTAATGAGCCGTTTTCTCACAGATTTTACAGAGGAAGAGCTTAAGAACTGTATCAGCAAGGCATATGACAGCAAATTTGATACAGAAAAGATCGCTCCTCTTCATGAAGCCTGTGGAGCTTATTTTCTGGAGCTGTTCCACGGCGCAACTATTGCGTTTAAGGATATGTCCCTTTCCATCCTTCCTCATCTGATGACAACAGCAGCGAAGAAGAACCATGTGAAAAATGAGATCGTAATTCTTACCGCAACATCCGGAGATACCG
>OHVW01000700.1_pt1 | contig 10561 bp, 7 predicted proteins | sample 1579601 | NCBI WGS metagenome assembly OHVW01 (sample SAMEA3882549, study PRJEB24775) | human gut metagenome | biome: human-associated habitat; feature: intestine environment; material: feces | place: Netherlands | collected 2009/2010 | reverse complement strand
GGCATCGGCGTCAACGTGAACTATGTGCCCTCGGAGGTTCCCGATGGCGGCTTGCCGGCAATCGGCCTGTCAGACCTCAACGAGAACGCTCCCGCCGTCGATGTGTTACTCAAGGAGGTCTATCACACCGTCGTAAACGCTGTGGACGCGTGGGCAGATCTGCTCAATGCCATGAAAGAAAACACCGGACCGCTCGCGCCCGTCCACGGCGAATATGTCGCTCACCTCAATTGGATTGGGGAGCACGTTATCGCCCGTTCCCCTGCCGGTGACGAGATGGCGCGCGGAATCTTTAAAACCGTCGATGCCTTTGGTCGCGCGTGTATCGAAACGGAAGAGGGCGTGCGATCCTTCCATTTTGAGGAAGCATCGCTGCGCCCCTTGAGCGAATAGGGCGCCGCAGCCACCTTCTCGGCAGCATTACCCGGCAGTCCAAACCATCATTCAAAACAAAAAAGCCCCGCTACCGTAATGGCAGCGGGGCTCTTTAAGCTATGAGCGATATCGCTTAGAGCTTGATGTCGATGTCGACGCCAGCGGGGAGGTCGAGACGCATGAGCGAATCAACGGTGCCCGAGGTGGGGTCGAGGATGTCGATGAGGCGCTTGTGGGTGCGCATCTCGAACTGCTCACGGGAGTCCTTGTTCACGTGCGGCGAGCGGATAACCGTGTACAGGTTGCGCTCGGTGGGCAGGGGGACAGGACCGGAAACGCGAGCGCCGGTCTTCTGAGCGGTCTCGACGATGAGCTTCGCGGACTGATCGACGACCTCGTGATCATAGCCCTTGAGGCGAATGCGGATCTTCTGGGTAGCCAACTTAAACCTCCAAAGAGTGCGAGAGATGTTCTCGCGGATTACGTAACAGGGAGCTCGAACTTAGGCGTTCTTGCTCATGACCTCGTCCACGATGGACTTGGGCGCGGGCTCATAAGAGTCGAACTGCATCGTGTAGGATGCACGGCCCTGGGTCTGGGAGCGAAGGTCGGTAGCGTAACCGAACATCTCGCCCAGCGGCACCTTGGCACGGATGAGCTTGGTGTTCTTGCGATCCTCCATGCCCTCGATCTTACCGCGGCGACCGGAGAGGTTGCCCATAACGTCGCCCATGTACTGCTCGGGGGTCTCAACCTCGACAGCCATGATCGGCTCGAGCAGCTGCGGATCGGACTTCTTGAGGGCGTCCTTGATAGCCATGGAACCGGCGATCTTGAAGGCGGCCTCGGAGGAGTCGACCTCGTGGTAAGAACCGTCGAACAGGGTGACCTTGACGTCGAGGACCGGGAAGCCGGCGATAACACCGGTGTTCAGGGCCTCCTGGATGCCCTTGTCGATGGACGGGATGTACTCCTTGGGCACGACGCCGCCGACGATAGCGTTGACGAACTCGTAGCCGAAGCCCTCCTCCATCTTCTCGAGCTTGATGACGGCGTGGCCGTACTGACCGCGACCGCCGGACTGACGGACGAACTTGCCCTCAGCCTTCTCGACGTCGTGACCAGCGGTCTCGCGGTAGGCAACCTGGGGCTTACCAACGTTAGCGTCAACCTTGAACTCGCGGAGCAGACGGTCGACGATGATCTCGAGGTGCAGCTCGCCCATGCCGGCGATGATGGTCTGGCCGGTCTCGTGGTTGGTGGACACCTGGAAGGTCGGGTCCTCCTCGGCGAGCTTGGTCAGAGCCAGGGACATCTTGTCCTGCTCTGCCTTGGTCTTGGGCTCGATGGCAACGTCGATAACGGGCTTAGCGAACTCAATCTTCTCGAGGACGATCTCCTTGCCCTCTTCGCACAGGGTATCACCGGTGGTGGAGTTCTTGAAGCCGACGCAAGCGACGATGTCGCCGGCGGCAGCGTCGTCACGGTCGATACGCTCGGCGGCGTTCATCTCGAGGATGCGGCCGAGGCGCTCGCGCTGACCGTTGGAAGCGTTGACCACGTAGGAGCCGGACTCGGCGCGGCCGGAGTAAACGCGGACATAGGTGAGCTTACCGACGAACGGGTCGGTCATGATCTTGAAGACCAGACCGGAGAAGGGCTCGTCGAAGGAAGGATGACGCTGGATCTCCTCGCCGGTGTCCGGATCGGTACCGGTGACGGCCTCAACGTCGAGCGGGCTGGGCAGGTAGTCGACGACAGCGTCGAGCAGCTCCTGAACGCCCTTGTTCTTGTAGGCGGAGCCCACGAAGACGAGGTTGAGCTCGTTGGCCAGAACGCCCTTGCGCAGAGCGGCCTTGAGCTCCTCGACGGTGAAGTCCTCCTCCATGAGGATCTTCTCCATGAGCTCGTCGTCAAAGCTGGCAGCAGCGTCGAGGAGCTCCTCGCGCTTGGTGGCAGCGATGTCGGCAAACTCAGCCGGGATCTCGTCCATCGGCTCGGGGTAGGTCATACCCTTCTCGTCGGCCTTGAAGTCCCATGCAGTCATGGTGACCAGGTCGATGACGCCCCAGAAGTTGTCCTCGGCGCCCATCGGGACCTGGGCGGCCACGGCGTTGGCGTCGAGACGGTCCTTCATGGTCTCGATAGCGTTGAAGAAGTCAGCGCCCACGCGGTCATACTTGTTGATGAAGGCGATGCGGGGGACGTTGAAGGTAGAAGCCTGACGCCAAACGGTCTCAGACTGGGGCTGAACGCCGGCAACGGCGTCGAAGACGGCGACAGCACCATCGAGGACGCGCAGGCAGCGCTCGACCTCGGCGGTGAAGTCAACGTGGCCCGGGGTGTCGATGATCTGGATGCGGTAGTCCTTACCGTCCTTGTTCCAGAAGCACGTGGTAGCAGCGGAGGTAATGGTTACGCCGCGCTCCTGCTCCTGAACCATCCAGTCCATGGTGGCAGCGCCCTCATGGACCTCACCGATCTTGTGGGTCTTACCGGTGTAGTAAAGAATACGCTCGGTCGTGGTGGTCTTACCGGCATCGATGTGAGCCATGATGCCGATGTTACGGGTATCGGAAAGCTTGTACTTAGGCTTAGCCATGTTAGTTCCTTACCTTAACTTACCAACGATAGTGAGAGAACGCGCGGTTGGCCTCGGCCATCTTGAAGACGTCCTCACGCTTCTTGACGGAAGCGCCCAGGCCGTTGGAAGCGTCGAGGATCTCGTTGGCGAGACGCTCGGCCATGGTCTTCTCCTTGCGAGCGCGGGAGAAGTTGACGATCCAGCGGATACCCAGAGCGGTGGAACGACGGGAGTTGACCTCCATCGGGACCTGATAGGTAGCGCCACCGACACGCTTGGGCTTAACCTCGAGCGTGGGCTTGACGTTGTCCATAGCCTTCTTGAAGGTAGCGAGAGCGTCGCCACCCTCGGACTTCTCGGCAACGATCTCGAAAGCGGTGTAAACGATGCGCTCAGCGGTGGCCTTCTTGCCGTCAAGAAGGACCTTGTTGATGAGCTGAGTCACCAGGCGGTTGTTGTAAACGGCGTCAGGCTGAACCTCACGACGATTAGCTGCTGCACGACGCGGCATGTGAAATCTCCTTAAGTGTCTACCGTGCGGCGCTTAGGCGGCACACGGCGAAAGTATCAAAACGTTATCTGGCTTATTTGGCCTTGGGGCGCTTAGCACCGTACTTGGAACGGGCCTGCATACGGTTCTGGACCGGAGCAGCGTCGTAGGCGCCACGGATGACGTGATAACGGACACCAGGGAGGTCACGGACACGACCGCCGCGGACGAGCACGATGGAGTGCTCCTGCAGGTTGTGGCCCTCACCCGGGATGTAAGCAGTAACTTCGATGCCGTTGACGAGGCGAACACGGGCAACCTTACGAAGAGCCGAGTTCGGCTTCTTGGGGCTCGTGGTGAAGACGCGGGTGCACACGCCGCGCTTCTGGGAGTTGTGCTGCAGAGCAGCGTTCTTGGACTTCTTGGGCACGGAACGACGGCCCTGGCGAACCAGCTGGTTAATAGTAGGCAAAGCGTACTCCTTCTCGAATGATTCCAGCTTTCTGTAAAGTGCAACGGCTTGAATCGAGGGGTCAGCATCCCCCTACGAAACACGCAGTTCGATAGGATACGTGGCGTTAGCTGTGCCGTCAACAGACCACGCCGCCGGGCGTATCCCAAAATTGGCACATTTCCGCAAAGCCTACACAAAAGGAATCCCCTCCTGTGCGCGGGGACGGATCCCCGGGCCGGGCCGCCCGCTGTTTAAGTTTGCTGCTCTACAGTCCTGCGCAAGACGGAAAGCACGTTAAGTGGCCTCCGGCTCATGCGGAACATGCGACAAACTTACCCGCCCCCCTGAAGCCTTCGGGGCGGCGCGCCCCTCCCCCGTCTCGGCCGGAACCTCGGTGCCTGCGGACCTGTGGGCGTCCAGCTGTTTTCTCGCGGCTTCCTCCGGTATCCCGAGCGGAGTCGCGATCGACGCGCGGCCCCGCCCCCGCCGCGCAACTCGGCTGCGCTCGGCCTCAGGGCGGCGTCGCGCAGGGCATTTCCGGCCATAAAAGGGCCCTCATTTCTCATGTCCAAGAAATGAGGGCAGTTCATGGGCCGACGGGGCCCGCCTGTCGGCCGCCGTGCGGCCTTTGTCCCGATGCGGCCCGCTATGTCGCCAGGGGTGCCTCGGCGTCATCCCCGCCGGCGGGATCGCCCTGGGGCGCGTACCCCGCCCTCGCATGGGGCACGTACTCCGCCCTCGTGTAGTACGTCGCCGCGACCCCGAGGGGCACGCCTGCGAGCGCGTAGGCGGTGCCGTCGGCCCCGTAGAGGGTGCTGTCGAGCCCAGTCCCCGCCAGGCTCTTCGTCCACCGGGGCCCGAGAGCCAGTGAGCGGAGCGAGGAGCAGTTGTAGAACATGCCGCCCATGTTCGTGACGCTCGAGGTGTCGAAGCCCGAGACGTCGAGCGTCGCGAGCGAGGAGCAGTAGCGGAACATGCCGCCCATGTCCGTGACGCTCGAGGTGCCCCATCCGGAGACGTCGAGCGTCGCGAGCGAGGAGCAGCCCTGGAACATCTCATCCATCCTCATGACCTTCGAGGTGTCCCAGCCCGAGACGTCGAGCGTCGCGAGCGAGGAGCAGCCGTTGAACATGTAGTCCATACGCGTCACGCTGGCGGTGTCCCAGCCCGAGACGTCGAGCGGGGAGAGCCTGTAGCAGAAGGCGAACGTCTGATGCATGTCCGTGACGCTCGAGGTGTCCCATCCCGAGACGTCGAGCGTCGTGAGCGAGCGGCATTTGCAGAACATGGCGCCCATGTCCGTGACGCTCGAGGTGTCGAGCCTGTCGAGGTCCGCCTCTTCGAGGTCCCCGCAGCCGTTGAACCAATCACGTGTCGTCTTCGGGCGGATGCCCTCGTCGACGGCGGTCACGCTCGTGATGCCGCTGTCGTCCTTGAAAAGCCCCGCCTTGTCCTCGATGCCCGTCTCCACCTTGGTGACCGTGCGGCCGTCGAAGGCGTCGCCGGCGGAGGGGGCCTCGGCCCTCCTGTAGAGGCCGGCGGTGCCGTCGGTGTACCATACGGCGAAGGCCTGCTTCCGCTCGAAGGAGAAGTCGACCCTGGCGAGCGCGAAGGTCCCCTTGGCGGCGGCGCGGTTCTTGATGGACACGGTTATCCCTTCCTGCCGGTTTCCTGCCTTTGCCATGGGACGCGGGCATCCTGATACGGTAAATGATACAAGTGCCATGGTAAGAGTGTCATACCGCCGTTTGCAAGGGGGGGGATTTGCACATGTTATCGCCATTATGCGCAAATCCCCGGCTCATGGACGCCGGATGCCGAACGTAGAGAGGAAGAGGGGCCCCGGCCGCATCGGCCCCGTTCCCGGGCCGTGCGGCTATCGCCGCCGGTGGGCAACGGGCCGCCGGACGGTATGGGCGAGACTCCCATTACAGTCCGAAATAGGCCATCGATGACATTCGTTGGCGAGCGTTCGGCGCATTGCCTACGATACGGGCAAGCCCCCGAGGGGCCACCAATCGGGCCGGGAATCCGCCGTGCTCGTCGGGGCAGCGCTTCTCAACAAAAAAGATCCGCTCCCCTGTTGAGAAGCGGATCTTTGAAAGGGCGGTTAACGTACTAGGAGGTTACTCCTCGTCGTTGTCCTTGGCCTCTTCGGCGTCGTCGGTGTCCACGAGCTGGTTGAGCAGCTCGTCGAGGGAAGCCATGTCCTCGTTGATCGCGCCGTTGGCGGGAGCCTTCTTGTCGTCGATCGGGGCGCCCAGGAGCTCCTCGTCGGCGTCGGCGTGATGCGTCGGAGCGGAGGTACCCAGCAGGATATCGTCCGGACCGTCGGGGCTAAAGACCATCTGCAACAGCTGCGAGAGGTCTTCCTCGTCGGCAACGTCGTCGTTGTTCTCGAGGATGTAGAGCAGGTCGTGGGCCTCCAGGCCGTCACGGAGCTCCTCGATCGCCTTGGCACCGATGCCATCGATGCGCAGCAGATCCTCCTCGGACTTGCCGACCAGGTCGCCGACCGTCTCGATGCCGACCTCGCTGAACTTGTTGGTCCAGCGCTGCGACACGCCCAGGTCGTCGAACAGGTACAGGCGAGCCTTCTCGGCGGAGATGGTGTGGCCGTTGCGGGTGAACGAACCGTCAGCACCACCGAACTCGTCGTAGCCGGCCCAGTCGAGCTGCTGCGGGAGCTGCTCGTCCAGGTCCTTGAGCTCCACAGGAGCCCACTCGGGCAGCGACTTGGCGTTGGGCGAAGCCGGGCCGTCGATGTCGACATAGCCGTCGGCCGTGCGATACGTCAGCTTGGCGTTGGCGTACGGCTTGAGGCCGGTACCAGCCGGGATCTTCTTACCGACGATGACGTTGGACTTAAGGTCGAGCAGGTGATCGACCTTGCCCTCGATGGCAGCCTCGGTAAGGACGCCAGCGGTACGGATGAACGAAGCGCTCGACAGCCAGGAGTCGATGTTGGACGCGACCTTGAGCGTACCCAGGATGACGGGCTCGGCCACGGGAGCCTGACCGCCCAGACGGGCAACGCGCTCGACCTCGTCGGCGAACTCATAGCGGTCAACATACTGACCAAGCAGGTACTTGGAGTCACCGGGGTTGGTGATCTGAACGCGACGCAGCATCTGACGTGCGAGCACCTCGATGTGCTTGTCGTTCAGGTCGACGCCCTGGCTGGTGTAGACGTCCTTGACGCTCTCGACGAAGGTGTGCATCGTCGACTCGATGTCGGTCAGCTTGCGCAGGTTGCGGAAGTTGACGAAGCCCTTGGTGATCTGGTCGCCGGCGCGAACCTCGCAGCCGTCCTCGATCTCGGGCATAAAGCGCACCGAAGCGGGGACGCGACGCTCGTCGAGGACACGGGTGTGGTCCTCGGAGTCGGTGAGCGTCAGCACATACTCGGACTTCTCGGGCTTAATCGAGAGGTGGCCGGAGTACGGAGCCAGCTCGGCCTCGCGACCCAGAATCTTCTCGTTGACGTTGCCGACGATATCGAACATACGGCTGACCGTAGGCAGACCCTGCGTAATATCGTCGACGCCAGCGACGCCGCCGGAGTGAATGGTACGCATCGTAAGCTGCGTACCGGGCTCGCCGATGGACTGGGCGGCAATAATGCCGACCGCGGTACCGATGGCGACCGGACGACGGGTGGAAAGATCCCAGCCGTAGCACTTCTGGCACACGCCGTACTTGGAGCGGCAGGTGAGCAGCGCGCGAAGCTTGACCTTCTTAAGGCCGGCATCGACCATCTTCTGGATGTCGGCGACCTTCTCGATGTAGCCGTCCTGCTCAAAGAGCACGGTGCCATCGGGAGCCACGACGTCCTCAATGAAGCAACGGCCGACGAGGTCGGTGTTGAGGTCGGTGGTGCCGGGGATGATGAGGTTGTAAGTGACGCCCTCGTGCGTACCGCAGTCCTCCTCGCGGACGATGACGTCCTGGGCCACGTCAACCAGACGACGGGTCAGGTAACCGGAGTCCGAGGTGTGGGATGCGGTATCGACCAGGCCCTTACGGGCGCCGTAGGTCGAAATGAAGTACTCGAGCGGCAGCAGACCCTCGCGGAAGTTCGCCTTAATGGGAAGGTCGATCGTCTCGCCGGACATGTCTGCCATCAGGCCACGCATGCCGCCGAGCTGACGCAGCTGGGTCTTAGAACCACGGGCGCCGGAGTCGGCCATCATGTAGAGCGGGTTCTCCTCGTCGAACAAGTCGAGCATGAGCGCTGCAACCTTGTCGGTGCAAGCGGTCCACTCGTTAACGACTTCGATGTGGCGCTCCGTCTCGTTGATGAAGCCCTCCTCGAAGTACTCGTTGATCTGGTCGACGTTGGCCTGGGCGCGGTCGAGCAGCTCCTGCTTCTCGGCAGGGATGAGAGCGTCCCACACCGAGATGGTGAGGCCGGCGCGGGTAGCGTAGTGGAAGCCGGAGTACTTGATGGCGTCGAGGATCGGGCCGACCTTGGCCTCGGGGTAACGATCGCAGCAGTCGGCAACCAGCTTGGCCACATCGCCCTTGACCATCTTGTAGTTCATGAACTCGTAGTCTTCGGGCAGGCACTGGCGGTTGAAGATGATGCGACCGATAGAGGTCTCGAAGCGCGCGGTCTTGTTGCCGGTGACGTCGTAGTCGACGAACTCGTTCTTGCCGTTCTTGACGCGGAAGATACGGGTGCCGTCCTCGTTGATGACGTTGGCGTTCTCGGCGGACACGCGGACCTGGATCTTGGCCTGCATGTCGACCTCGGAACGGCAGTCATAGGCGTGCAGCGCGTCGTCGAAGCTCGAGAACACGTGGTTCTCGCCGGGCAGGCCGTCGCGGACCTGAGTGAGGTAGTACACACCGATGATCATGTCCTGCGAGGGGATGTTAACCGGCTTGCCGGATGCCGGCGAGCGCAGGTTGTTCGCAGAGAGCATGAGCACGCGAGCCTCGGCCTGAGCCTGGCTGGACAGCGGCACGTGGACAGACATCTGGTCGCCGTCGAAGTCGGCGTTGAAGGGCGAGCAGACCAGCGGGTGCAGGTGGATAGCCTTGCCCTCGACCAGCACCGGCTCAAAGGCCTGGATGGACAGACGGTGCAGGGTCGGTGCACGGTTGAGCAGCACGACGCGACCGTCGATGACCTCTTCGAGGATATCCCACACAAAGGTGGCACCGCGGTCGATAGCGCGCTTGGCGCCCTTGATGTTCTCGACTTTGCCAAGCTCGACCAGACGCTTCATGACGAAGGGCTTGAAGAGCTCCAGCGCCATGGTCTTGGGCAGACCGCACTGGTGCAGCAGCAGCTTGGGGTCGGTAACGATGACCGAACGGCCAGAGTAGTCGACACGCTTGCCCAGCAGGTTCTGACGGAAACGACCCTGCTTGCCCTTGAGGGCCTCGGCGAGCGACTTGAGCGGGCGACCGCCACGGCCAGAGACCGGGCGACCACGACGGCCGTTGTCGAACAGGGCGTCCACGGACTCCTGGAGCATGCGCTTCTCGTTGTTCACGATAATCGCAGGGGCGTCCAGGTCGAGCAGGCGCTTGAGTCGGTTGTTACGGTTGATCACGCGACGATACAGGTCGTTTAGGTCGGACGCGGCGAAGCGGCCGCCGTCGAGCTGGACCATCGGGCGCAGATCGGGCGGAATGACCGGGATGACGTCCAGGATCATGTTCGCGGGGCTGTTGCCGCCCTTCAGGAAGGCGTCAACGACCTCGAGGCGCTTAACGGCCTTCTCGCGCTTCTGCTTCTGGGAGTCTTCGTCGGCGATGATGGCCTTGAGCTTCTCGGCCTCGGAGGGGAGGTCGATGGCGGCGAGCAGGTCGCGGACGGCCTCGGCACCCATACCACCCTTGAAGTACATGGAGTAGTAACGGGTCATCTCACGGAACAGCGGCTCATCGGAGATGAGGTCGCGCTCGGTGAGCTTCATGAAGGCGTTGAAGGCGTCCGTGCGGAGCTGCTTCTCGTCCTTGCACTCTTCCTCGATGTCGACGATGCCAGAGGCGATCTCCTCGGGGGTCAGCGGCTCCTCGTCGGAGAACTCATCAAAGTTCTCGGGGTTGCCCTGCTCCTTGAGGGACTCGATCTGGCGGGCGCACTCGGCATCGATCTCTTCCAGATCGGCGGCGAGCTCCTCGCGCAGGTCGTCGGCATCGGCCTCGCGAGCCTCGTAGTCGACCTCGGTGATGATGTAGCTGGCAAAGTACAGAACCTTCTCGAGGTCCTTGGACTTGATGTCGAGCATACGGCTCATCGGGAAGCTCGTGGGGCTCTTGAAGTACCAGATGTGGGACACGGGAGCGGCGAGCTCGATGTGGCCCATGCGGTCGCGACGCACCTTGGCCGAGGTGACCTCGACGCCGCAGCGCTCGCAGACGATGCCCTTAAAGCGGATGCCCTTGTACTTGCCGCAGGAGCACTCCCAGTCCTTGGCGGGACCGAAGATCTTCTCGCAGAACAGGCCGTCCTTCTCGGGCTTGAGGGTACGGTAATTAATGGTCTCCGGCTTCTTGACCTCACCGTGCGACCAGGAACGGATCTGGTCGGCGGAGGCAAGGGAGATCTTTACCGAGTCAAAATCAGTAGCTTCGAAATCTGCCACAGTCAACTACTCCTTATCAGTGGTCGTGGCGGCGACAGCCTCGGGTGCCTCGGCGG
>OHVW01000694.1_pt1 | contig 10611 bp, 9 predicted proteins | sample 1579601 | NCBI WGS metagenome assembly OHVW01 (sample SAMEA3882549, study PRJEB24775) | human gut metagenome | biome: human-associated habitat; feature: intestine environment; material: feces | place: Netherlands | collected 2009/2010 | reverse complement strand
TCTTAAATAAGACTTCAATGCATCAACCTGACATGGTGTACCGGAGAAAAGAACAGCCTTACCTTTTTTCAGTTTTTCTTGTACATCTTTGAAAATACTTCCAAGCGAGCTTTGCACATATTTTGAGCCCTGTAAACGGTCAAGTTCTTCCTTCGTTTCACAGCAGACATGATGAATGCGCAGTTTATGGTTCTCGTGCTGCATGACTGCACCGTAAACACATCCGCCCTGTTCCAGCACCGCCAACGCTATCGTTGCAAACAAACCACCCGATGCTGATTTTTTTACGAGACTGTCGTTTTTGCCAGCAATTGCAAGAACCCGCTGCGGCTTGTTCTGCATCGTTTTATTCTGGAATGCACAAACTCTTTTACAGGCTCCGCACTCAACACATTGTTCTTTATTGATTTCAGGATAAACGAAGCCATATTCATCTTTTTCCATATGAATCGCACTCTTTGGGCAGACATTCATGCAGGCTCCGCATCCACAACAATTTTTCTTTTCCGCAAATAATTCTATCATTTTTCACTTTCCTTATTTAGTTTAAGCTTTTGAACAAGCTTCTCTGCATGAAACATTTTGGCAATCAAAGACACTGCATCTGAGAATTCAGAAACCTTTAACAGCATCATAAAAATAATGCTATTTGATACTACAACACATACCGCTGCCTTTACAACGAACCAAAGCCAACCATTATCGGGGATAAATTTAATTATAATATTAGTTACTGTTGTTGCTACAATTGCCGTAAACAGGTAATATCCCACCTTTGCAATGTATTTTTTTGCACTTTTTTTGAAAATCAGCTTAAATATATTCGATGTAATCCATGGTGCACTGATAACAACCATGCTAATGATTGTGGAGAGTACGATTCCGTACAGGCCCAAGAATTTAACAGTAAGCAAATTCAAGCTCAAATTTGCCAGACCGGAAAGAAGCGGTCGAAAACGATCCTCGTGCCAGATTCCTCCAGCATCTTTGTAAACGCTCGCCATCATAATGTATTCATAGACCCAAAAGTAAACGCACAACAGGATTACCAAAGGGTATGGTAACAGCAGGTCTTTTCCCATCCAAAGCTTCATGAATGGTTGAAACAATCCTGAAAAGCAACTCACACAAAAAGCAGTAATCCAACATGCCAAGAAGGTAAAGATGCGGTAGTCACGATAGTTCTTCTCCGTATCATGCACGATCATACTGTTTCCAACACCAGCCGTGATGGAGGAATATATGATGGCAACAAAGCCCATAACCGCATTGATGATATAGTAGTAATTCTGGTAGATTGCAAGTGCTTCCAATCCCAAAAAAGCCGAGATAACAACGGTATCCGCAGAGCTTACAATTGTAAATCCTAATTTTGAAGTAAACAGATCTTTGATTTTTTGATTGATTTCCTTGACTGTTTCTTTTTGGAGTTTTCCTTCTGCCTGAAACTGTGGATACAGCTTATTGGAAACGATTGCTGTCAAAATGTTGTTGAATATCTGCGAAAGCAACAAAACACATACATAGTAATAATAATTATGGAAGGCAAAGATCATCCCAATCTGCAAAATATATTTGCATGTATCTGTAACAATTGTCACTTTGCTGACAACATCCTGTCGCTGATGTGCCTGCAAAATGCTATTTTTATATGCGAATAGCCAGTAAGTAAATACTGTTGCCAGTAAATTCAGTAAATACAAAACATAAATGTTGATGCCGTCAGGGACATCGCCTGCAATCAGCTTAGGAATGAACGGCAACAATACCAATCCGGCTGCAAGAACAACCAGACCAATCACCCGATAATAAATCTTATAGAGTTTCATCAAGGCGCATATGGTTTTTGAATCCTCTTGGGCAATAGGCTTGTACATGGAGAACACCATCGCACTGCCAACTCCCAACTCTGCAAGATTTAAAACCTGCAAAATTGATGTGAAGAGACTGTTTAATCCCAGATACTTTACGCCCAACTCGTACATGATGATGGTACGCATTGCAAACGGAAGCACTAATTGATATATTTTCAGGATAACTCCAAATATTATATTACGTGTAGCATTTCTGCTTCGGTTCATTTCCATTCTAAACTCCTGAGCGATTATGTCTCAATCGCATTCATTAAATCTGCTACTGCAGCCTCAGCAAACTGCATTCTCTTTTGGGTTACAACAGAATAGTTGATTTCTTTATTTAAGTTAATTTTTTCCACATCAGTTTCTTTAACGTATCTCTCCAAAATTCCAAGTTCACTCAGTATGTTACAAATACGTTCATCATTCACGAACTTGCCATTGATAAAATCATTAATGGAGTAAAATGGTTTTTCAAGTATAATGGAAAAAGCCGTACCATGAAAAGAGTCGGAAAGTACCAAATCCGCATTCATGATATAGCTGATGAAATCTTCTGGACGATTTTTATCTCGAATAATCCGAATTCCTGCTTTTTTCAAGCGAGAAATTTGTGTTGCTGATCTACAAACAAGTACTGTGTATACCGGTTTATGCAATCTTTCTGATATTTTCTGTGCTGCTCGTATCGTTGACTCCTGATAATTTGCACAGTACATAAATATGTATGGTACTTTTACAATTCGTTCTGATGCAATTTCTTCGAAAGTAATTTTCTCTTGAAGAAGGCTGGGATCAGGCTGCACCTTGATTTCCTTATCAGAATTCAAAAATGCCGCCAATTTTTCAGCCCCGCTATGTTCTCGTATTGATATATATTTAAAATCGAGTATATCTTTACGCAGTGTTTCGTTGCAGCGTTCCTCATTATATGTTGCCGTGTTTATGCTTGCTGCATATGCTATTTTTTTGTACTTTTGTGCTCCGGGCAGGAAGAAAATAGGGTCACAATCTTTTGCTCTTACGTTCCAGATTTGATCGCTGCCACATATAACAACATCATACAAATCTTCAAAATCGCTTGACGAATTCTGCGCCGTGAACCTTTTTTTGCTTAACGGCAGATATTTTTTTCTAAAATTTTCAAAACTGGTTTTTTGTTTCCATAGGATATCAAAAATCGATAAGCGCCGTATATTTGCCGCAACATTGTGGACGGATGTAGTCTTTTCGAAAATCCTGTATTGCGAATTATATGATGCCGGTTCATAATCTATTATTTCTACTTCATAGCCTTTTCTTTTCAACAATTTGCTTAATGCAAATGCTTGTAGAACTGATCCATAATTGATGGATTTGTGGAATGTCAGTATTCCGATTATCTTCACACAATCACACTCTCTTTCCAAGCCAAATCGTTATATAAAACAATATAGTAACAGCATCACTTTGAATTTTTTAGGGAAATCTTCTTCCTTTAAATACTCTTTTATGTACCGCCTGCATATTCTGTTGGCTTTTTCTTTTATATATTTATATTCTGGAGACCTTTTTTGCAAAACTCCACTTTTCAAAGATTTCATCGCATCTCTACGAATAAAAATCGTCTTTTCAACGAGTAATCTCTTTGATATTTCTGCATTTAAAGCATCTGCATCATCGTTTAGCACTTCAATTATTTTTTCAAGTGCATCAAGCTGAGTCACCTTTTTCATTGAAAAATGCGAGCTTGTCAACCCGTCTGGCTGAACATCATAATTATATAACTTCTGTGGGATAATAACGCATCCCCGGATATGTGAGGTGTATTGAATCACAAATAGTAAATCTTCGCATATATAAATACTCTTTTCAAACTTGATATTGTATTTTTCAATAATATCTTTCAAAAAGATTTTATTCCAAAGATAGCCTCCAAACTCAGAGTTGACAAGGAATTGCTTAATCGTCTCTGTTTTTGAGAGACTCTCCACCTGTTCACCGCTCGGTGCGGTATAATAGCACACCCCTAGTTGACTGGAAAAATTCCGCACTGCATCTATCATGCTGAACAAGGCATTGTCAGCCAGCCAATCATCGGCATCACAAAATGCAATCCATTTTCCGTTTGTTCTTTCCAAAGCGTAGTTCCTTGCTTCAGCAGGTCCAGAATTGTTTATAGTGTAGCTCTCAATTCTATCGTCCGTTGCGCACTTCTGCTCAATAATTGTCTGAGTCGCATCTTTTGAACCATCATTTACAATCACAAGCTGCCAGTTTGTATAAGTCTGTCTTTGAACCGATTCAATTGCTCTTTCTATCGTTTTCTCAGCGTTATACGCCGGCATAATAATCGAAATCTTCTCATTATACGGCATTTTTGGCACGCCCCATTTCCTTTGCATTAATAGCACAATTTATAAAGGACAACATAACATAAAAGAAAACGCCGAATGTAATTTCGATAATTCCGGCTACAATTAGAGCAAACAGCCAAAACTCACACCATTCAACAATTGCACTGTTTTTTTTATTTCTATTTCTTGTAACCATAAAACACATGAAGACAAGGGCAACTACACCAATCACACCAAACTGAACCATAATATGCAGCAGACCATTCTGCGCATTGCTGTACAATTGTTCCTTCACGATCAATGTGTTATATCCGTACCCCCACCAATACTTTTTGTTTATAATATTCATCAGGATACTATAGATTCTGACACGAGCATTCATTGTTGCAGTTTCATTTATGGATAGAAGCAATGTATTTATTCGTGGAATACTCAAAATTGCCGCCATACTCAATGGTAACACACCTGACAAAATAATAGACACTGTTATTCCAAATGGCTTTTCTAAAATTTTTCTTACTGGCCATACAAGCATTAAAAAAAGAACTGTAATATAACAAACGGCACCTGTTGTGCAATATAAATAAGCACTAAATGCAATTCCGATTACACACAAAACAATAACCTTTGTCCTTGTCCTAAAGTTGCTCTGTATTTCATCAAAATGGATGATTCCCCAGCAACAAAACATTGTAAGAAAATAGTATGTCAACAGAAATTTGTTCCCCACAAAATAGGGTTCATACCAACCAGCATCTACTCTCCCAGCCATTATTACCGTCGCTAATGTTGGAATAAAGTAAACACATCCGCATCTAAAAAAGATCTTTGCGACTTTATCTATGTCATAACGGTCCGCAACAATTAAGGGAACCAAAAAAATAGAAAGCACACTAAATGGGTGCAAAAAGTCGTTCATTAGTGCCGAAATGCTCCATACTCCATAATTGTGAATTGACGACACTAACGTGACAATTGCATAAAGCCATATATACCAAGTTCGTTTTATGAGTTCAAATTTGAAATGACTCAGGATAAAAAGCATACAAACAATTGTGCAGAAGAATCTCATTCTCAGTGCAACTTGATATCCAAACGAATATACTGGAACAATTGCAATCCATAGCGCAATCAATGCGAGTGTACTTATTGTGATTGTGAATTCTTTGTTTTTTATCATTTTTTCTCCTTACACTTCGCACTATACATTCTATATCCAAATCTATACAATACAGGACACTCACTCAAAAACCAATAAGCAATTTTCCGCTGTCCAGAAATACAATTGCACCCGCCCCATTTTGTTTTATGCTTGCGCAGGAGAGCTTCAACCCTTCTGCAAACATCTATAGCCTTGCTTGAATTAGACTTTATGGCTAAATTGTAGTTATACACAAGTTGCTTAAACAGGCTCTTATACAAGACGTTTTTATCCATTGCTGGGATATCTGCAGCCGCAATATATTCACAATTTAAATCGATTACTTTTGCAATATCACTTTTGGGGATATTTTTATTTTCCCCCATAATGCTATCAGTGCGAATTCTATAAATGTATCGACCATCTAAAGAAAACACTATTTTTGACGCTTTCAAAAACACTCTTGGAGTATTTTCAACATCTTCATAAATCAATCCTTTTACAAAAGGGCACTGTTTTGCGATATTGGTTTTTATTAGCTTTCCCCACGCAAACCAAATTTCATTTTCAAAGGCAAATTCGAGCATTTCCACGCCCGTCCCTTTAACGAGCTGTTTTGTAAGAAGCTTTTGAATATTATTGTCATCTGTTTTCTTATATGTACAAGCCACAATTTCTGCTTCATAACTTTGGGCACAAGAAATCATCCATTCTATGGTGTCCCTTTCTAAATAATCATCACTGTCCACATATAAAACATAATCCCCTGATGCCTTGTGTAGTCCCGCATTACGAGCATCTGATAAGCCGCCATTTTTCTTATGTATCGTGATAATTCTATTGTCTTTTCTCTCCCACTCATCACACAAGGTCGGGCAAGCGTCTGGAGAGCCGTCATCTACCAATATAATTTCCAAATTTTTATAAGTCTGTTGTACTATGCTTTCTACACATTCGTGCAAATAATCTTGAACATTATATATGGGGATGATGACACTTACTTTATGCTTTTCCTCCATTTTTCTGCCCTCCATCGTACTTTATTCTAGCAATGTTTTAAATTTAGCTGTTGCAGCCTCTATAGAATAGTTTTTCAAAAAGAAATTATAATTATCTTGGCAAAATTCATCGTTAAAATTGTGGCTGTTTATTGCGTCCGCAAATTCAATTTCATTATTGCAGACAAAAATACTTTTTCCAAGTAGAGATCCAGCTAATTCCTTATATCCTATCAAACTTTCATCCGTGCCGATAAATACTTTTCCATATGAAAGTGCCTCAGCTGTTTTTACTTTCATTCCAGCACCTTCAAAGATTGGTCCAATAACAAGAGTCGCCCTTTCATAGTAAGGTGATAAATCCTCAACTCTTCCGTGAACTATTATTCTGTTATCGTCCTTAAATTCATCTTTTAATAAATCCATATGGTTTCCTACTAATACTATTTCACAATCGACCTTTATTAACGGCAACACCTTTTCCACAAACCATTTGAAACCATTTACATTCGGATAATAATAACCGCCGACAAATAAAATCTTGCATTTTCCAAAACTGTTTGTCTTTTTTATTTCTGGTGTTGGCAAAATAATCGGCAGCGTCATTTCCGGGGCTTTATGGTAATACTTTTCAAACAGATTCTTTTCTCTTTCATTTAGTACGATATTTACATCTGCATACCGTGCGTTTTTTCTCTCGTTAGCAATCAAAGAAAGCTGAACAGGAATGGTTTTTGGATTTTTTTTAGCCCATTCAATTGCTAGATATCTTTTTATATCGTGATAAAACGCCGCAACTTTAATATGTGGACATTTCTTCTTTACAATTTTAACTGCATTTCCATAGATTGAATCATCCACAAATAGCAATTCAATTCCTTGACGATTTATTGTTTCAATTATCTCTTTTTTAATTTTCGCATTGATTTTTCCTGTATTTCCAATTAGCAAATTGATTGCTCTTGCTGCAAGATTTTTTTCTATTTTCTTTATAACAAAGTTTTCATGTGATTCCACACTTTCGGTTCCTACCAAAGCAAAAACTATAACATTATCTTTCCCAAACGCCTGATACAATGCTTTTACATGTGCTCTGGCAAGGCTTTGCGCACCACTTGCATTTCCAAACAAAAAATTTGCTATACAAAGTACCTTTTTCATTTGAATCTCCATTATTGTCTTTTCTTTAAAATCATTGGATTTCCGTACGCGATATAATTATCCGGAATATCCTTAGTAACAACGCTTCCAGCACCAATGATTACATTGTTTCCAATTTTCACGCCACCGATAACAGTTGCATTTGCACAGATAGAAACATTATCACCAATCGTAGGATTTGTTACACTTCTTGATCCTGTTCCTTTATTGCCTAGTGTTACCCCCTGATAAACCGACAAATTTTTACCTGCTTTGTACACATTTATAACAGAAGCGTGCCCGTGATAAATTGTGCACCCCCCCCCGATTTCTTGTTTGATCGGATATAGAACTCTAAAAAGCAAAGATGCCATCTTGTTTGCAGTGCAAATTCTGTAATACACAATATTCCTAAAACACTTATTTCTTAATAAACTCTTATTGAAGCTGCTCAAATTTATATCTTGAATGCCTATATACCATATATTTCTCGACAGATCCTCTTCAATTATTTTGTTGAGATTCAAAGCCATACAAATTGCAACTACTGGGAGTGTCCTTATATAATTTACAAAATACAATATTTTCATTAAATTTATCTCCGATTTTCAATGTTTTGTCTATAAAAATTCAAAATGTTATCTTTGAACACGTCAAAGCCAAACATTTTTTGGTATGTTATATAAGCATTTTTCCCCATCATCGAGCGCTTTTCTGTGCTTAAAGCCAACTCGATAACTTTGTCTGCAATTGCTTGTGGATCTTTAGGTGCTATTAAAAATCCATTTACGCCATTATTAATAATTTCTTTTGTACCATCTACTGCTGTTCCAATCACTGGTTTGTGCACTGAAAAAGCTTCAATAGGAGTCAACGGAAGTCCCTCCCACAGGGAACTCAATACAACATAATCCATCTGCGACATGATGTTTTGAATATCCGAACGATACCCCAGAAATATAATGTTGTCTTTATTATGGCCGTCTGCAACCTTTTTCTTTAGTGCTTCTTCATCTTCACCTTGGCCCACAATAATATATTTCAAATTGTTAACTTTATCATGTGCCAAATTGAAAGAATCCACAAAGTACATCATTCCTTTTTGTTCCGAAAGTCTTCCAATATTTCCAACTAAAACAAATCCCTCTTTTTTTAATTGCTCCAAACGACTATCTGGTTTAATTGCTTTTTCGTATGCTTTGACTGCGTTATGTATTACTACTACTCTGTCTTCTTGGAGGTGATAGTATTCGACTAAATTATTTTTTACTTCTTTTCCACAAGCAATTACCATTGCTTTTCTATAGGCAAACCTTGTTAGCCATTTTTTGTCATTAAATGTATTGTGTGCTGTTGCAAAAAAAGAAAAGCTGTTATTCATTATCTTTAGGAGTGCTACATAAAATGCAGCCATTCTATGGTGGACATGAACAACTGTAATTTGCTCCTTCTTTATGATTCCTTGAATTTCCCTCAAGGTCGAAAGGATATTCTTTATATTTTTCTTTTCTATATCGGGTACTGTGTAATGGACAATCCCCATTTCATTCAGCCGTTTTTCATTCACTCCACCGCAAGAACAAACTACGACTTTATTTACAACTGGAGTTAATATTTCGCAAAGTTGCAGTACTACATTTTCAGTTCCACCAAGTCCCATTGTTCTTGAGAATAGCAAAACATTTTGTTGTTGCAGTGTTGTCATGATTCGCTCCCATCTATTTATCTTTTTCTATATTTAATTGCTAATCCAAGTATCTTCCTGTCATCCACGAGATACCTTTTCGCCATTCGTTTCGGATCTTGTGTGATACGGAACAGCCACTCCAAACCGTGATCTGCCATCCATCTTGGAGCTCTCTTGATATTTCCAGCTTCAAAATCGAAACTTGCACCTAATCCGAAGGAGATGGGCACGCCCAGTTCCTCACAATGGTGATACATGAACTTTTCCTGCTTAGGGCAGCCCAATCCAACAATCAAAATGTGTGGATTTGCTTCTTTAATCATTCCTTTGATTTTATCCATCTCCTCTGGATTCTTTTCAAACCCATATGGCGGAGAATATGTACCCACAACCTGCAACCCGTTGTATCTCTTTGCAAGATTCTCTGCTGCCTTTGCCGCAACACCTTCTGCTGCACCTAGGAAATACATTCTATATCCTTTTTTTGCCGCCATATCGCACAGGAGTGGAAAAAGATCTGAGCCGGATATCTTTTCTTTAATCGGGGTACCATACCACTTGGCAATCCGGAGCAACGGCTTTCCATCTGTAAGAATCAAAGACGCATTAGCATACACATCCTGCAATTCCTTATTTGTTTCCAACTGTACGATGTGATCCACATTCGGAGTGACCACATAAGCATTTTTATTCTCCTGTATAATAGAATCAATAGCCTGCAATGTTTCCTGCATGGTGAGGTTATCGATTTCTGTATTCATAAATTTTAATCTAGCCATTCTTCACTCCTCATTTCTATCTATCAACATCTCACCTTAATCAACTCAGCATCACCAACAACCAGGCATCTACCAAGCCCCGCAGGCAAAAACAGTGTTTCACCTTTGCTGAAGCGCATCGGTTTCTGCTCCGCATCCATCGTCTGCACTTCACCATATCCATCCAGGCAAATTAACACCTGAAAAGATGCATCCATAACAGAAAATGCAAAGCCTTTCGTTACTTGTATTCTTTCTGTTTCAAAATATTTACACCGGCAAAGCAGCTCACGGGAACAGCCAGAATAGTATTTCACCATTCTCGGTTTTTGACTCACATCCGGCGCGACTTTCATTTTCATGACCTGCACAGCTTTGTCAAAATGCAGTTCACGCTTTTTACCGTTCTTATCCACACGGTCATAATCGTAGACACGGTAAGTTATATTAGAGCTTTCCTGTATTTCAGCTACGAGAATCCCCTTCCCAATGCCGTGTACTGTACCCGCCGGAACAAAATAAGTATCGCCCTTGTGGACTGGAACTTTATGCAAGTGCTTATCCAGTGTTCCGGTTTCAACTGCTTTTCGAAGAATTTCCTCTGTTACCTCATGCTGAAATCCGTAAATCAAATGCGCACCCTCATCAGCATCAATGACATACCACATTTCAGTCTTGCCGTTATCGCCTTCGTG
>OHVW01000693.1_pt1 | contig 10625 bp, 10 predicted proteins | sample 1579601 | NCBI WGS metagenome assembly OHVW01 (sample SAMEA3882549, study PRJEB24775) | human gut metagenome | biome: human-associated habitat; feature: intestine environment; material: feces | place: Netherlands | collected 2009/2010 | reverse complement strand
CGAGTATTCAAACCGCAGCGACTAAAGTCACAAATATAGGTTATTTCATTCTCTGAGAGCGTCTCTTTGCCTGCAGCAATCAGAATTTAACAAAACCAGTTGACGTATGAAGTGGATACAGGTATTATACAATTCAGAAGGCTCCTCTCTTTTTTGGAGGGAGCTGTTTTTGTTTTAAAATTAAAATGACCGTGAAAGGGGTATATACTTGGAAGAAAGAACAAAAGCACTGCTCGTCGGTGTGAATTTAAATAATGATCCAGAATTTGAGACAGCATTAAAAGAATTAGAAAGTCTGGCAGAGGCCTGTAACATGGAAGTTGTCGGAGTGGAGACACAGAATGTAAGCCAGATTAATACCGGTGTTTATGTAGGAACAGGACGTGTGGAGGAGATTAAAGCTGTTGCCCATATGATGGGGGCGGAGGTGATTATTTTTGATAATACGTTATCTCCAATGCAGCTTCGCAATCTAAAGGATATTATCGAGAGACCGGTATTTGACCGTACACATCTGATTTTACAAATTTTCTCATCAAGAGCGAGAACAAGAGAAGCACAGATTCAGGTAGAGACAGCGAGACTTCAGTATGAACTGCCAAGACTTACCGGTATGGGAGAAATCTTGAGCCGTCAGGGAGGCGGAAGCGGCGGATTATCTAATAAGGGAGCTGGTGAGAAAAAACTTGAATTAGATAAGCGAAAAATCCGCCACAGAATCAGCGAGTTAAAGAAAGAACTTCGTGAGGTAGAGAAGAACAGAGAGACGCAGAGAAAGCGGCGTTTAGTGCAGGGAATCCCACAGGTTGCCTTAGTAGGCTATACTAATGCAGGAAAGTCAACACTGTTAAATGCATTTATTGATAAATACGAGGAGAACGAAGAAAAGAAAGAAGACAGAAAAGTAATGGCAAAAAATATGCTTTTTGCGACACTTGATACTACAGTCCGCAAGATTCATTTGCCAGATAAAAGAGAATTTCTTCTTTCTGATACCGTAGGATTTATCAGCAAACTTCCACATAATCTCGTAGAAGCATTTCATTCTACATTAGAAGAAGTAAAGTTTGCCAATCTTCTGTTAGAAGTTGTAGACTATTCCGATGAACATTATATGGACCATATGGAAGTTACCCGCCAGACATTAAAAGAACTTGGCGCAGATGAGATTCCATGTATTCATGTCTTTAATAAATGCGATATTGCAAAGGCAAATGGGAGAGAAGATGTTCCAGCAGAGCTTCCGCATATCGGAAAAGACTGCATCTATATGGCAGCCGGACAGAATATTGGTTTAGAAGAACTCGTACAGCTTATTTCTAACCATATTTATCAGGATTATGTAGAATGTACGATGCTGATTCCGTATACGGAAGGGGCATTGGTGTCTTATTTCAATGAAAATGCAACTGTAAAAGAAACGGAATATGAGGCAGAGGGAACGAAAATAATGATGAGCTGTCTGCTTAAAGACCTCAAAAAATATAAGGAATATGTGATTCTATAGATCAATTTCTGATTGCCGCAGGCAAAAGAGACGCACCCAAAGAGAGAGCATACCCTATATTTGTGGCTTTAGTCGCGGCGGTTTGAATACTCGCTTATACACGCTCGTATCCAAATCTTGCTCCGAGGCCACAAATATGCTTTATTTAGCTTCTGGAGTTCTGCTTGTTGGCAGCTCGAAAAATCAGTTGGGGGATTTGAGAAAAAAGACAGGAGATATAGAATATTCGGGGAATAAAATCCTGTTGGATTGACACATAAACTATTGTTATAATGGCATATCAGAATACCAACTCCCCGTAAGGTCACAACTGTCTGAAGCCTCCCTCAAATCTTTCTCAAAATAAATCCTGCATTTGCATGGGCAGCCAACAAACAGCTTCCAAAGAGAGCCGATACCCTATATTTGTGGCCTCGGAGCAAAGGTTGGATGCAAGCGGTTAAGCGAACATTCAACCTGCAGCGACTAAAGTCACAAATATAGGGTATCGGCTCTCTTGGGAAGCGTCTCCTTTGCTGCGCAAATCAGGATTTACAGAGAAGCATGTAATGTTGTAAGCATTTCTTTTAACTCGCCGGCACCCATCTGTCCTGGTGCGGAAGCTTTTCCTACTGCACCGAATGTGAGAGCAGAACCAAATACTTCACCGCATACACGGCTGATTACACCTGTTGCTGCCATAGACATTGTGATAATTGGACGGTCAGCGTAGTTATTTACCATCTCTTCTGTTGCTGCAAGAAGAGTGAGTACGTCCTTTTTGTTCTGTGGCATTACAGCGATTTTAGGAATATCTGCTCCAAGCTCCTGCATTTTGCGGAGTCTGTAGATGATATCAGATTTTGCTGGTGTCTTGTCGAAGTCATGGTTGGATGCTACTACTTTTACACCATGTTTGTGTGCTTCTTCTACTACAGCCTTTACTGCATCGTCGCCTGTAAATGCTTCCATATCTACGAGGTCAACATAGCCTGTTGCGCTGATTTTCTGGTTTAATTCTACATAAACTGGAGTTTCAATTGCCTTTTCTCCACCTTCTTTAGAAGTACGGAATGTAAAAAGGATTGGCATTTCACCAAGTACTTCTCTTAACTGTTTCGCTGTTTCTTCTACTTTTTCAAAATCGAAGATGTCTTCGTACCAGTCCACACGCCACTCTACAACGTCTGCTCCGATTGGAAGGATATTCTTTGCAGCTTCTAAGATTTCTTCTCTTGTTTTTCCAACAATAGGTACACAGATTTTAGGGATTCCCTCTCCGATTGCTACGTTTCTTACTACTACTGGGTTCATAATAAAATCCTTTCTCTAATAATAAGCTTATTTATATTTTTACATTCTTATAGTCAAAAACCCACGACTTTCATACAACAAGCGATAAATTAAAGTCTATTGATTGATGCAGCAGCCGCAGGTAATTGACAGTATACTACTTTTTTATTCTATTATTTCTCAGAGATGATATCTAATAATTTCTGACGCATTGCCTCGATTGGTGGTTCCTGACCTGTCCAGTATTCAATCTGAGCCGCTCCCTGATAAAGAGACATTCCAAGACCATTTAAAATTGTTGCTCCAGCTTCTTCAGCGTCTAATAAGAACTGAGTTTTTGCCGGGTTATAGCAAGCATCAAAATAGAACTGATCTTTGCTGATGAATTCTTTTGGAAGTGGGTTTTCTCCAATATGGCTGCCCATTCCGATTCCACTGGCATTTAATACAACTGTAGCTTCTTTTACTTTAGAAAAGTCACCTGCCGGACAGAATTCTGCTACTGGTGCAAAATTCTTATTGATATCTTCTACTAAAGCCTTACTGGATTCTTCAAATACATCTGTGATGTAGATTTTCTTTGCGCCGTAGTAAGCAAGTGCTGAACACATAGCACGACCTGCTCCACCACTACCGATACAGAAGTAAATATTCTCATCAATCTTAACATTTCCATCTCTTTCCATAGATCTGATGAAACCAATTCCGTCTGTGTTATATCCAACTAATTTACCTTCCGGAGTTTTAACAACCGTGTTACTTGCTCCCATCTTCTCGCATAATGGGTCCAGCTCATCAAGGTACTCAAGAACTTTTACTTTGTTTGGCTTTGTTACTGCAAAACCTGCAAAGTTCATGTAACGGATACCGTTAACTACGTCTGCAAGATGTTCATTATTTACCTCTGTGTAGAAATAAATCATATTTAATCCTGCGGCTTCATAACCACAATTCTGCATCTGTGCTGCAAATGACTGCTTTAATGGGTCACCAAGTAAAGTAATCATCTTTGTATTAATGTCAACTTTTGCCATGATACATACCCTCTTTCTTTTTCTTTAAAATCTTAATATATAATTATTTATTCTCATCCATAGCTAATAACTGCTGGACGAGTTCTTCACATACTTCGATAAGGCTCTTGCCATCTGTATTGATAATGATATCGGCCGCTGCCTCGTATTTTGCACGTCTCTTTTCCATTAAATCAGCGATGAACGGAACATTTTTGTTGTTCTCGATGACTGGACGGTCATGACTATCCTTTACTCTGTCGAAAATAGTTTCCGGTGAAGCGGTAAGTAATACAACTCGTCCGTTCTTCTTCATCTCTACAACGTTACATTCACGCAGTGGAGTTCCTCCACCACAGGAGATTACAACATTCTTTCTTGACTGCATCTCAATAAGAAGATTGGTCTCTAAATCACGGAAGTACTGCTCACCATGAACCTCAAAGATATCTGGAATACTCATTCCTTCTCTCTCTGCGATAATCTGATCCATCTCAATAACGTCCATTGCAAACAATGTTTTTAAATATTCGGAAATACTTGTCTTTCCAGCACCCATAAATCCGATAAGTACGATATTGTAATCGAAAAGCTTTCTTGCCTGCATCTGCTTACTTGCTTTACCGATCGCATGGAAAATATCCCATACTTCACTTGCATTGCTCTCGTCCTCTAAACGACCGTCGAGCCATTCTTTCTGTCTTTCTTCCTGTTCCGGGTCAAGAATGTTAAGGCCATTCTCTTCTTTGTAAGCCATAATATCTTTAATAATATGATGTCTCATCAGTATGGCATCTAAAAGTATCTCGTCACACTGACCCAGTCTCTTTCTTAACTTTTCTAAACGAGTCATGTTGCTGCTCCCCTCTTTGGTCTAATAAAAATTTCCAGCTATTAAATGTATCCATATTCAAAATCAACTAAACGGAAATATTACTAAATTAAATATCTCTGAATAATCACTGAAATGTTCCTGAGCCTATAAAAACTGACTTCGAATATAGTAACTTTCACACATTAAACAGCTAAGTAATTATACCACAGGAAAAAAGCTACAACAAGTAAATGGAACAAAATAAATCTATAGGAAAATTCTATTAAATTTTAGATTTTTTCTATAGGTAATTATTTTGATATATTTGGATGATAGAAACGACAGACAGTAACAGCCTAAAGGCGTAAACCACCTTACATAAACGGAATAGAAAACCCCGGAAGTCACACACACTTCCGGGGTTTTCATTTTGCTCATGCCTGAAATTCACCACATTTCTTAGCTGGTTTTATTATATGCTAGAGCGTGCAGATTGTAGGAATGATTTTTCAAACACGCTCTAGAATGGATGAGAAATCAACTAAAAATTCTTAATACAATATTAATTTTATTTAAAAAAACACCTGCCGATAGTTCTAGTAAAACTATCGGCAGGTGTTTTTTATAATACTTAATTTCTAACTTAGGGGAATTTTTACTTGTGGTTTTTACGTTATTTGGAATTAGTTATTTTTTTGTTATTTGATTGTAAATCTTGATTATCTTGTATCATCTTTATATGCCGGCAGGTTTGGGCCTGCCTGCCGACATATATTCAAATTTCCAGATTTCGGATTTTTTGCACAGTATCCTATAATTCATTAAAATGTATTTGAAAAATGTTTTCTATAAATATATTATAAATCGAGGTGTTCATATCACAGTAATAATTTTTCAAATATATTCTAATTTGTTGATAGTTTATTGAATTTATTTAATGAATCCTACCTGTGCGGAGATTTTCTCAATCTGTTCATCTTTACGTTTGTTATATTCTACTTTCTGCTGCTCAAAGAAGTTGTTTCCTTCTGGATCGATGGATACGATTAAAGGACCAAATTCTTTTACGCGGCAGTTCCATAAGGTTTCTGGCATTCCAAGATCACGCCATTCTGCTCTTACGATTTCTTCTACTTCTGTTGCGGCTACTACAGCGTTTCCTGCTGGGAATACACAGTGGATTGCTCCAAAGTCTTTGCAGGCACGTTCTGTATTTTCTTTCATACCACCTTTTCCGATGATCACACGTACACCAGTTTCTTTTACGAATTCATATTCAAATTTTTCCATACGCATACTGGTTGTTGGTCCTACGGATACCATCTCAAACTTATCATTTTCTAAAGGACGGATAATTGGTCCTGCATGGAAAATAGCATTATTTCTTACATCTACAGGAAGTTCTCTTCCTTCTTCTACTAAACGACGGTGAGCTACATCACGACAGGTTGTCATGCTTCCATTTAAATAAATGATATCTCCGATTTTAATGCCTTTTAAATCTTCTGCTGAAATTGGTGTTGTTAAAATCTTTTTTCCATCTTTTACTTCTACCATTATAACTCTACCCCCGTATGTGTTGTAATTTTATAATTTAAATCCTTGTCAAATACAATGTGTCCTCTTCTGTGACTCCAGCATCCTACGTTTACGGCTACACCGATTGCGGATGGATGACGGGCTGTATTTTCGATATTTACTCCCATTACGGAGTATTTTCCACCCATACCCTGAGGTCCTAATCCGATAGCATTAATTCCGTCTTCTAATAATGCTTCCATCTTAGCTGCTCTCTCATTATCATTGTGAGAACCGATTGGACGCATTAAAGCCTTTTTAGAAAGAAGGGCTGCTGTTTCTACAGAAGTTGCTACACCTACACCTACTAATAATGGAGGACAGGCATTTAATCCGTATGTTGTCATAACATCCATAACGAACTTTGTTACTCCTTCGTATCCTTCACCTGGCATAAGAACCATTGCTTTTCCTGGAAGGGTGCATCCGCCACCAGCCATGTATGTGTAAATTTCACATTCGTCTGAATCAGGAACGATGTCCCAGAATACAGTTGGTGTTCCTTTTCCAACATTCTTACCTGTATTGTACTCATCAAATGTTTCTACACTGTTATGACGAAGTGGTGCTTCAAATGTTGCTTTTACAACAGCATCTTTTAAGAGTGCTTCAAGCTCTCCGATTAATGGGAACTTTGTACCACATTTTACCCAGAACTGTAATACTCCGGTATCCTGACAACTTGGACGATTCAGCTTTACCGCCAGTTCCTGATTTTTAAACATAGTATCATAGATTGTTTTGGAAAGAGGGCTGTCTTCTTTATCACGAAGCTCCTCCAGTTTTGCAATAACATCATCTGGAAGTTTCTTTGCAACATGAGCAATAAACTTAGCCATATGTTCCGTAAGTTGTGTTACCTGTTCTTCTTTAGACATTTAGAAATCCTCCTATTAATTTACCCGACGGTCAACGGGATTTAAATATGTGAATGAATGAAAGATTAACCGTATACATTTTCATTAATAAGTTCTGCTTTAATTTATTCGGCCGGAGCAACCCGGCCTGCTTAACCGGCTCTCTATCCTGGGAAAAATGGATAGAAAATCGGAAGAAGTATCATACTTACTACCGTTGCCACTAAAATCATTGGCACACCAGCTTTGGCATAATCTTTAAATGTATAGCCACCTGCTGTTACAACCATTGTGTTAGCCGGCATTCCGATTGGTGTTGCATATGCGCAGGAACCACCAATGACACATGCCATCAATACAGCACTTGGATCTGCACCCATTCCCTGTGCAATGGAAATTCCAATTGGAACCATCAGGGCTGTTGTCGCTGTGTTGGACATGAAGTTCGTCATTACACAGCAGAGCATAAAGATTACAAATGTAAGTACATATGGAGATGGGTTATCGCCAAGCATTCCGATTACCTTTTCTGCAATAAGTTCTCCTGCTCCTGTTTGCTCTAATGCAGCTGCTAAAGAAAGCGTTCCTCCAAAAAGGAAAATCGTTTTTAAATCAATAGATGCCAGTGCATCTTTCTCACTGATTACCCCTGTAATCATTAAAGCTAACGCTCCCATACATCCGATGACACAAAGCTTGATACCAAGCTGTTCCTCAAATATCATTCCTACTAAGGTAAGTAGCAGAATTACTAAGGAAAGGTACTGTTTCCATTTTGGTACATGGCTAAAATCCTTTGACTCATCAAAGATTCCTTCGTCGCTTCCTTCTTTATTCGGAAGAAACTTGTATCCGATAAATGCAAAGTAAATAATTCCTACAATTAAAATCGGAACACCAACTTTGGCATAATCAAAGAATCCAAACTTAAGACCAATTCCTTCCATACCTGACTGTGCAATCATGTTTCCAGGAGCACCAATCAATGTGAGGTTACCTCCCATCGCTGCTGCAAAAACCAAAGGCATTAACAATCTGGAACGGGAATACCCTGACTTCGCTGCAATTCCAATAACTACCGGAATCAGGATTGCTGCGGTTCCTGTGTTTGAAAGGAATCCACTCATCACACCTACGATAACCATAATCGCTACGATAAGCTGTCTTTCTGTTTTTGCAAAATGAGTAACAATTCCGCCAATCTTGTTGGCCATTCCTGTTTCAAACAATGCCCCTCCTACGATAAACATTGCTACAAACAAGATAACGTTGCTGTCGATAAATCCTGCGAACGCTGTCTGCCATTCAAGTACACCGGTAACTACCAGTCCGACACATACAATCATGGATGTCAGTCCCAGTGGAATCTTCTCCCACATAAACATGACAATCGCGAACAGCAAGAAAAGTAACGTGATTGTTATCTGACTCATCTCTCTACCTCCTCATTTGTTAGATTCGTCTTACGTTTTGCTTTTACCATAAATCCTCTTACCCTTTCCAGCCTCCCATATCCAGCAAATGAAAATCCCAATTTCTTTACTTAATGTTTTGCTTTTGCGTTTCTGATTTATGATTTTTGATATTTGATTTTGTATCCAAATCTTGATTCTAAGATATACCTTTATTGAGAAAAAGTCAACTATTTTTTGCTCCATTTGCATCATTTCGGCAAATACAATAAAGTTGTGACTATTTTTTTGTGCAGAATGCACTAGGATTGATTTGTGGGGTAGTGGATGTGTTCTAGTTGAATTCAATGAAACAAAATAAAGAATCTGGGGAAGATTTGGGGAAGAAAGTCGGAGTCTACGACTCTCATACACAAATCACCTCAATATTATAATTAACACCTCGACCCTCCAAAGACAGCCCGCTGAAAGATAAATAGACCATATTTGTGGCCTCGGAGCAAAGGTTGGATGCGAGCGCTTCCACGCGAACATTCAACCTGCCGCGACTAAAACCACAAATATGGTCTATTTATCTTTCAGCGGGCGTCTCCTGTCTGCGGCACCCCTAATTATAATAAGTCAGCATATCATCTCTGCTTCGCATTATATGTTCCTTCATGGCTGCTTCTGCCGCATCTCCATCATGTGCCTTGATTGCTTCTAAAATTTCTCCATGTTCTTTTACGGAAACTTTGGCATAGTCTTCTTCAGAAACCATATTACCCATAGAAAGTCCATTCCAAAGTTCTGAGATCATATTTTTCATTTTTCCATTTCCTGCAGCTGTCCAGATTTCATTATGGAATTCTCTATTAATATCTGTGTAGCGTGAAAAGTCTTTGTTCTCTAATACCTTACAGGAATCCTGATATATTTCTTCAAGTTCCGAAATATCTGTTTCTGGTGCGGCACAAAGACGGGCTGCCGCTCCCTCTAAGATTGCACGAAGCTGATAATGTTCTTTAATATAAGTTTCTGTCACACCAAGAACAACTGCTGCTTTATTTTTCCGAAGCTGAATCAATCCATCGCGGGCAAGAATCTGAAATGCTTCTCTTACTGGCATTGCAGACACATTAAGCTGTGATGCCACACTTTCAAGAGAAAGCACTTCTCCTTCTTTCATTTGTCTTGATAAAATCGCTTTTCTAAGTTCTGCCGCCACTCGTTCTTTCGCTGACGGCATCTTAATTGGTCTTAATCCCATCATTTATTTTTACCCCTCTCTATATTTACAATATCTGAAAGTACCTTCATCCACACATCTATTTTTTTGAATATTTTCTTTCTTCCTGAAATACTGTCGAGATTCACACCATTTTCTTCTAAAATGATCTGTTTCATCTCTTCTCTGCATTTGTTCTCCTGCTCATTCGACCCACAGGATACAGCAAAACGAATATAACAATCCGAAGCAGTATAAAGCAGTTTTGAGAGATATGCATTGTCCGTACATTCTAATAATATCTCATCGAAACGTTTCGATGTGGATAAATCAGAGGAAAGAATAGTTATCACTTCTTTTCCCTTATCCTCATTTTTTAAATTCTCTACTGCTTTTTTGAGGATATCTCCGATCATTTCATAAATAATCTGAATCTGTTCTTCCGATAATTCTACTGCGTAAATTCTTCTCGTTGCCAGACGGACAATCAATCCCTGTCCCTCTAATACCTGAAATGCCTCTCTGATTGGAATTCTCGAAGCACCAAATACTTCTGCTAATTCTTCCTGTTTTAACTGCGTCCCTCCGACAATCCGACCAGAAAGAATCTCATCGGCAATCTGTTGTGCCATGTAGTCGCTAAGGCGTTTTTCTGATAATGCCCTCATTCAAATGTTCCTCCTCCAATTTTTGCTTACTTAACAATATTTCTATCTCATAATGCTACGATACTTAACTTAAGATAGATAGGTTAAGATAGTACTCCTATTAATAATGTATCCAAAATCACAAAAAAAGTAAAGAACTTTTTTACTTTTTAATTCATTAAGCGAACTACAGACAAAGACAGCCCGCGAAGAAAACCGATATCCTATATTTGTGGCCTCGGAGCAAGGTTTAGATGCGAGCGTATAAAGCGAGCATTTAAACCGCTGCGACTAAAGTCACAAATATAGGATATCGGT
>OHVW01000683.1_pt1 | contig 10773 bp, 7 predicted proteins | sample 1579601 | NCBI WGS metagenome assembly OHVW01 (sample SAMEA3882549, study PRJEB24775) | human gut metagenome | biome: human-associated habitat; feature: intestine environment; material: feces | place: Netherlands | collected 2009/2010 | reverse complement strand
CGACGATGGCACTGGTGCCGCAGGTCGTCGATGCGGTCGACATTCCCGTCGTGGCCGCCGGCGGTATTGCCGACGGCCGCGGCGTGGCGGCCGCCTTTATGCTGGGCGCCGAAGGCGTGCAAGTGGGTACGCGCTTTCTGGTCGCAGACGAGTGCACCGTCTCGGAGCAGTACAAAGAGATGGTCCTGAAGGCCAACGACACTTCGACGCGTGCGACTGGTCGCTCGACGGGACATCCGGTGCGCGCCCTCAAGAGCCCCTTTACCAACGCCTACGCCAAGAGCGAGGCGGCGGGCGTAAGTGTCGAGGAGCTCGGCGCCATGGGCACGGGCGCCCTTCGCAAGGCCGCCAAGGACGGTAATTACGAAGAGGGTTCGTATTTGTGTGGACAGATTGCCGGCATGGTTAGCGAGCGCCAGAGCGCACGTGAAATCGTTGACGATCTGGTCGATGGCGCCGAGCGCGTCCTGAAGGGTGCGTGCGCATGGGTAGCGTAGCGTTTCTGTTTGCCGGCCAGGGTGCCCAACACCCCGCGATGGGCGTCGATCTGATCGAGACATCGCCGGCGGCCGCCGAGGTGTTCGCCATTGCCGACGAGGTGCGCCCGGGGACCAGCGAGCAATGCCGGAGTGCCTCCAAGGAGGAGCTCTCGCAGACCGAGAACACGCAGCCGTGCGTGTTCGTTCACGACCTAGCAGCGGCTGCCGCCCTGCGTGAGCGCGGCGTGGTACCTGCCGCCTGTGCGGGATTCTCGCTAGGCGAGGTCGCCGCGCTCACCTTTGCGGGGGCGTTCGATACGCGAGCGGGCTTTGAGCTCGTGTGCGAGCGCGCGGCGCTGATGGCCGCGGCTGCCGAGCGCCATCCGGGCGGCATGCGCGCCGTCATCAAACTCGATGCGGCGCAAGTCGAGAACCTGACTGCGCGGGCCGGCGAGGACTGCTGGCCGGTCAACTACAACAGTTCGCAGCAGACGGTTGTGGCCGGAGCGCCCGATGCGTTGAAGACCCTCGACGTCCTGGTAAAAGAGGCTGGCGGCCGCGCTATGAAAGTCGCGGTGTCGGGTGCATTTCATAGCCCCTATATGGCCGAGGCGACTGAGGGGCTGGCGACGTATATCCAAGACGGCCACACGCCGTCTCCGCTGCTGATTCCTGTTATGGCAAACATGACGGCGGCGCCCTATCCGGCGGATCCGCGAGCAGCATCGGATGTCTTGGCCAACCAGGTGAGCCATGCCGTGCGCTGGGTCGACACACTGCATGCGCTGCAGGATCAGGGCATCGACACGTTTATTGAGATTGGCCCCGGCAAAACGCTGTCTGGCCTGGTCAAGCGTACGCTGAGCGACGTTCGCGTGTATTCGTGCGAAACAGCCGAGCAGGTCGTAGCTATTGCCGACGAGCTCGCATAGCCCACAGGGCTGTAACCCGAAAGGAATGACATGGGCAACTTGAACAACGGCGCGCTCGAGCGCAACGATTCACGTCGCGTGGCACTGATCACGGGCGGCTCGCGTGGTATCGGCCGCGCTTGTGCGGTTGGCCTGGCGGAGGACGGCTTTGATATCGCCGTCGTCTATGCCGGTAGCGTCGATGCGGCGCGCGAGACGTGCGAAGCCTGCGAGGCCGCTGGTGCCACAGCTCGCGCGTATCAATGTGACGTGGCCGACTCCGCTGCCGTCAACGCATGTATGGAGACGGTCCTCAACGACTTTGGCTCCATTTGGGCGCTCGTCAACAACGCCGGTATCACCCGCGATGGCCTGCTCATGCGCATGGGCGACGATGCCTTCGATCGCGTGCTCGATGTCAATCTCAAGGGCACGTTCAATACGACGCGCGCGCTCACCAAGACCTTTATGCGCCAGCGCGGCGGTTGCGTCATCAACATGAGCTCGGTTGTGGGCCTGATGGGCAATGCCGGGCAGGCCAACTACGCTGCCTCCAAGGCGGGCGTGATCGGCCTGACCAAGGCGGTGGCGCGCGAGCTTGCGCCCCGCGGCGTACGAGTGAATGCGGTCGCCCCCGGGTTTGTCGAGACGGATATGACGGCAAAGCTCTCGGAGAAGGTGCGTGCGGCAACCGAGGAGCAGATTCCCCTTAAGCGTATGGCGCAGCCCGAGGAGGTGGCCGGTGTGGTGCGCTTTTTAGCGAGCGATGCGGCTGCTTACATTACGGGCGAAGTCATACGCGTCGACGGCGGAATGGCGATGTAGAAACCAGAGCCACACAACGGCTTGGATGAGGAGACCATGATGGAACAGAGAGTTGCAATCACCGGCATCGGTGCCGTATCGCCGCTCGGCAACACCGCGCTTGCCACCTGGGCGGCCATGTGCGCCGGCACGTGCGGCATCGGTCCGATCACGCACTTTGATACCGATGCATTTGCCGTCAAGGTGGCGGCCGAGGTCAAGGGTTTTGACGGCAACGAGTACTTTGGCAAGCATGACGCCAAGCATCTCGACCCCTGTGTTCAGTTTGCGATGGCGGCGTCGGACGAGGCCATGCACGATGCGGGCTTTGATGTCGAAGGCGCCATCGATCGCGAGCGCTTGGGCGTCTACGTGGGCTCGGGCGTGGGCGGCATGCAGACGCTTGTCGACAACGTCCACACGATTGCCGATCGCGGGCCTCGTCGCGCATCGCCCTACATGATCGCGATGATGATCCCCAACATGGCTTCGGGCAACATCGCGATTCGCCATAAGGCAAAGGGCCCGACCCTGCCCGTGGTGACCGCGTGCGCAACCTCGGCCCATGCGGTGGGTGAGGCGTTCCGCGCCATCAAGCACGGCTATGCCGACGCGATCCTCGCGGGCGGCGCCGAGGCGGCTATTATCCCCGATGCCGTTGCGGGCTTTACGTCCTGCCGCGCATTGACCACCAACCCCGATCCCGCGACGGCTTGCCGCCCGTTCGATGCAGACCGCGACGGCTTTGTGATGGGCGAGGGCGCCTGCGTGCTGGTACTCGAGAGCATGGAACATGCACGGGCCCGCGGTGCGCACATTTACGCCGAGGTCGTGGGCTACGGCAACACCGATGACGCCTACCACATCACGAGTCCCGACCCGGACGCGGCAGGTATCGCCCGTGCGATATCGCTGGCGGTGGCCGAGGGCGACGTTAAGCCTTCCGAGGGCCTCTACATCAACGCCCACGGCACCTCGACCAAACTCAACGATTCGTCCGAGACGGCGGGCATCAAACGAGCGCTCGGCGAGGACGCGGCGCGCGCCGCACATGTCTCGTCGACCAAGTCGATGACCGGCCATATGATCGGTGCCACGGGTGCCATCGAGGTCATGGCCTGTGCCATAGCGCTCGAGCAGGGTGTGGTGCCGCCGACCATTAACTACCACACGCCCGATCCCGCCTGCGATCTTGACTACACGCCCAATCGCGCGGTTCGCGCCGACCTTACCTGGGCGCTTTCGACCAATCTGGGCTTTGGCGGACACAATGCCGCCATCGCGCTGCGTAGATATGCAAGGAGCTAGAGCATGGATTCCAAAAGACTTGCTGAGATAGCCGATGTGATGGAGGACCGCGGCCTCACGCGCGTACGCGTTGAGGAGCCCGATGGCACCGCGGTCGAACTCGAGCGCGCGAGCGCCGCGCAGCCGGTTGCCGTACCCATGCCTATGCCGGGTGCCGTGACTGCTCCGGCGGTGGCCCCTGTCGCCATGCCTGCCGCCGCACCGGAGCCCGCCGCGCAGGCGCCTGTTGCCGCGCCGGAGCCCAAGGGCACCGAGGTGACCGCTCCCATGGTCGGCGTTTTCTATGCTGCCCCGGCGCCGGGCGACGAACCGTTTGTGCACGTGGGCTCCAAGGTCAAGGCCGGCGAGACCCTCTGCATCATCGAGGCCATGAAGGTTCTCAACGAGGTGACGGCAGAGGCGGATGGCGAGGTGCTCGAGATCTGCGTGGCCGACGGCGACCTCGTGGAGTTTGGCAGCTGCCTCATGAGGATCGGATAGGTGATATCCATGAACAAAGAAGAGCTCAAGAAGCTGTTGCCGCATCGCGAGCCGATGCTTTTGCTCGACGAAGCCGAGCTGGTGGGCGACGAGGCCCACGGCAAGATCACGATTACGGGCGACGAATACTTTTTGCAGGGGCATTTTCCGGGAAACCCGGTGGTCCCCGGCGTGATCCAGTGCGAGATGCTCGCCCAAAACTGCTGCGTGCTGCTGATGGGCGATGAGGAGGCGCGCGGCGCGACGCCGTTCTACACGAGTCTGGACAAGGTGCGCTTTAAGCGTCCGGTGCGCCCGGGCGACACGGTGGATCTGGTGTGCTCCATCACGCGTGCGCGCGGGCCGTTCCGCTTTGCGACAGGTACTGCGAGCGTCAACGGTGAGGTTTGCTGCCGCGCCGATATGTCTTTTGCACTCATGCACGAAAGTTAAGGAAGGCTTCATGTTCGACAAAGTGCTCATCGCCAACCGCGGCGAAGTCGCGGTCCGTGTTATCCGCGCGTGCCGCGATATGGGCATCAAGACCGTCGCCGTTTATTCTACGGCCGATGCGGACGCGCTGCACGTGCAGCTTGCCGACGAGGCGTATTGCATCGGCGGCCCGCGTCTTGCCGAGAGCTACCTCAACGACGATGCCGTGCTCACCTGTGCCGTAAAGTCGGGAGCTAAGGCAATTCATCCCGGCTATGGCTTCTTTTCCGAGAAGGCGAGCTTCGTACGCGACTGCGACAAGTATGGCCTGGCGTTTGTCGGTCCTTCGGCCGAGGTGATCGACAGCATGGGCGACAAGGACGCCGCACGTCGAACGGCTGCCGCGGCGGGCGTGCCCATCGTGCCGGGCTGCGATTTGCTCAAAAGCCCCGAGGAGGCAACGGCCGAGGCCGAGCGCATTGGCTGCCCCGTGCTCATTAAGGCGCGTGCAGGTGGCGGCGGTCGCGGCATTCGCAAGGTCGATCGCATGGAAGATGCGGCAAAGGCGTTCATCGAGGCGCGCGCCGAGGGCGAGGCCGTTTTTGGCGACGGCGAGTGCTACATGGAGAAGTTCGTCGCGCCGGCGCATCACGTTGAGGTGCAGATTATGGCCGATAAGCAGGGCCATGTGTTTTCGCTCGGCGAGCGCGAGTGCTCGGTGCAGCGCCGCAACCAAAAGCTGATTGAGGAGAGTCCCGCGCCGTGCCTCGACGGACACGACGACATTCGTGCTCGCATGCACAAGGCAGCGCGTGACCTGGCTCGTGCCGTCGGCTACGAAGGAGCCGGTACCATCGAGTTTCTGTATTCGGACGACGGCAATTTCTACTTTATGGAAATGAACACGCGCTTGCAGGTGGAGCATCCGGTTACGGAGTTTGTGACCGATACCGACTTGGTCAAGTGGCAGCTGCGCGTGGCAGCCGGCCAGCCTCTGCCCTTTGAGCAGGAGGACATGCCGGTCCACAACCACGCCATGGAGTGCCGCATCAATGCCGAAACGCCGGACTTTCTGCCGTCATGCGGAACGGTCACCGCGTTGCGTGTGCCGGGTGGTCCGCGCGTGCGCTGGGATTCCGCCATGTTTACCGGTGCGAAAGTCCCGCCGTACTACGATTCCATGCTCGGCAAGCTCATCGTGTGTGCGCCCACGCGCGACGGCGCCATTCGCAAGATGCGCTCGGCCCTGGGCGAGCTCGTGATTGAGGGCGTGAGCGAAAACAGCGAGCTGCAGCTCGACGTGCTGGCAAACGATGAGTTCTTGTCGGGCATGTACCACACCGATCTGATGGGGCATCTCTATGCTGATGAATAGAAAAGCGAAGACGGTCAACGTCCTCGAGGGGCCGATGACCGAGTCGTGCGCCGAGTTTCCCGCGCGCCACGTATTTATCAAGTGTCCGGAGTGCCGCCGCGTGATCGATGAGGCACGCCTGCACGACAACCTCGAGGTCTGCCCTCGTTGCGGCAAACACTTTCGCGTGAGCGGTCGCGCGCGCATGCGCATGACGGTCGATGAGGGCACGTTTGAGGAATGGGATGCCAATCTGGCGTCGGAGGATTTCCTCTCGTTTCCCGGCTATGCCGACAAGCTCAAGAGCGTGAGCGAGCGTTCGGGCGAGCGCGATGCCGTTGTGTGCGGCAGGGGTAAAATCTGCGGCTGCGATACCGCGCTCTTCTTTATGGATGCCAACTTTATGATGGGTTCGATGGGCTCCGTGGTGGGCGAGAAGATCTGTCGCACATTTGAGCGTGCGACCGAACTGGGATTGCCGGTTGTCGGCTTTACCGTTTCGGGCGGTGCGCGCATGCAGGAGGGCGTGACCTCGCTTATGCAGATGGCCAAGATTTCTGCGGCGGTTAGGCGCCACAGTGAGGCGGGCGGCCTGTATATCACGGTGCTCACCGATCCCACGACCGGAGGCGTAACCGCGAGTTTTGCCATGGAGGGCGACATTATCCTGGCCGAGCCCGATGCCCTGACGGCATTTGCAGGCCCGCGCGTGATCGAGCAGAACATGCACAAGCGCCTGCCCAAGGGATTCCAGCGCTCCGAGTTTTTGCTGGAGCACGGCTTTTGCGATGCCGTTGTTCCGCGTGGCGAGATTGCGCTCACGGTAGGCGAGCTGCTGGCGCTGCACGAAGGGCACGCGCCCGGCCTGGGGGCTCCGCATGAGATCGTGCATACGGGTCGCCGCGGCAAAAAGCTGGGACACTTGTTCAAGCGCTCGACGGCACCAAAAACCGCGCTCGAGATTGTCAAGCAGACCCGCTCGGCAGATCGCGCCACGGCAGGCGAGATGATCTCGCTGGGCCTGGATGGATTTGTGGAGCTGCACGGCGACCGCTACTTTGGCGACGACGCCGCTGTGGTGGCTGGCATTGGCTGGAAAGACGGACGCCCCGTAACGGTCATCGCCATCGAGCGCGGCACCACGACCAAAGAGCGTATGCGCCGCAACTTTGGCATGGCGCATCCCGAGGGCTATCGCAAAGCACGTCGCCTTATGCGCCAGGCCGAAAAGTTTGGTCGACCGGTTTTGTGCCTGGTCGATACTTCGGGCGCGTTTTGCGGCATCGGTGCCGAGGAGCGCGGCCAGGGCGAGGCAATTGCTCAGAATCTCATGGAGATGAGCGGCCTCAAGACGCCGATTGTCTCGGTGGTGACAGGCGAGGGCGGATCCGGTGGCGCACTGGCGCTGTCCGTGGCTGATCGCATTTTTATGCTGTCGAGCTCGGCCTATTCAGTCGTGAGCCCCGAGGCCTGTGCGTCGATCCTGTGGAAGGATACCGAGCGCGCGAATGAGGCCGCCGAGGCGCTTAAGCTCACGGCCCCCGATCTGTTGGCGCTCGGCATCATCGACGGCATTGTTGACGATAGGGGCCTGTCGCATGAGGAGATCGCCGGTGCCGTCATGTCCTCGGCATTTGATGCCTTCGATACGCTTGGGCAGCTCGACGACGCGACCCTCACAAACCTCCGCTACGAAAAGTACCGCGCAATCGGTCAGTACCGCACGATGTGACAAAGGGACAGCCCACTTGTCACATTGGGAAAGGCGCTCCATGTCACAAGTTTCTAACACCTCGTTTACAACGACGGTTTCATCAAACGCCATGGCCGTGGTGGACTATCTGTCCAAAAGTATGATGTCGGCGCTGCCGTTTATTGTCTGCGCGGCGTTGTTCCGCACCGTCGCCGTCATTATGGGCGAAGGCATGCTGGGCCTGTGGTCTGCCGATTCCGAAATCTATCGCCTGTTCTACAGTTGGCTTTATAACGCCGGTTACTACTTTTTGCCCATTTATCTTGGTTGGGCGGCCGCCCGCCAGCTCGGTTGCTCGGAGCAGCTGGGCATGATGCTGGGCGGCGTATTGATTGCGCCCGATCTGCTCAAGCTCGTCGATGTCGCATCGACGACGGGGGCATCGATGACTTCCGTGTATGGTCTGCTTCCCGCGCCGGTCAACGATTACACGACGACTGTTATTCCGGTTCTCATCTCGGTGCCCGTGCTATGGCGAGTGGAGTGTTCCTTTCAGCGCGTTATCCCTAAGGCCATGGCGTTTTCGTTCGTTCCGTTTGCGACCATGCTTGTCATGGTTCCGGTTTCGCTGTGTATTACGGCGCCGGCGGGCAGCTATCTGGGCATGCTGTTGGGCCAGCTTATGTTTATGCTTGGCAATTCCGGTGGTATCGTGTCGCTGCTCACGCTCATGGGGCTTGCCGCTGGCTGGGAGTTCCTTAAGATTGCGGGCGTCAGCAACGTCGTCCTATCGCTCGCCTACGCGCAGTTTATGAGTGTGGGAACGGATTCGTGCATCCTGATCGCCGCGACGATGGCAACGTTTGCCGTTTGGGGCATGCCCTTTGGCGCGTCGCTCCGCGTTGCGGATAAGGACGAGAAGGCGCTCATGTTGGGCTATTCGATCTCGGGTGTTCTTGGCGGCGTAAGCGAGCCGGCGCTGTACGGTTGCGGCTTTAAATATGGCAGGTGCCTGACGTGCATGGCCATTGGCGGCGCCGTCGGAGGCCTTGTTGCGGCCGTGGGCCACGTTACGGCCTATACCATCGGCATGACGAATGTCCTTATGGTCATTGGCTTTGCCACGGGCGGCATCTCGAACCTGCTGTGGTGCTGTGCTGCCGGCGGTGTGGCATTTGCGGTGTCTGCGGCGTTGAGCTGCTGCTTTGGCGTGGTGCCGACGAAGGTGCAGGCGGCAGAAGACGAAGCCGATTCGCCCGAAACAGTGGCGAGCGCTGCTGAAGTAAGCGCATAAACCTGTGCGACAAAAGGACGATTCTTTTGTCATGCTCCAAGGCCGTGGCCCGTGCGGGCTGCGGCCTCTTTGTATCTGGGAGACAAAGTGGCTACACTACAATCCGTTTGAGCAATAGATATATAGGTAGTACCGTGGGGGCAGATATAGATGGTCGAGTGGATTGTTCGTCGTGCGCAGGGCGACCGTGCGCGCGTGGGCACGTTGACGGGCGTGGTGTGTATTCTCGCCAATGTGGCACTATGCGCTGCGAAGGGCGCAATTGGCGTGCTGTCGGGATCGGTTTCGATCGTGGCGGATGCCATGAACAACCTGTCCGATGCCAGCTCGAATATCGTGAGCGTGCTGGGCTTTAAGCTGGCGAGCAAGCCGGCCGACCCCGAGCATCCTTACGGACATGGCCGCTACGAGTATCTCTCGGGTCTGGTCGTGGCGGCGCTCGTGCTGCTGATCGGCCTTGAGCTTATCAAGTCCTCGTTTGACCGCATCATCCACCCCGAGCCTGTCGAGTTCTCGCTTGCCCTGGTGGTAGTCCTGGCACTTTCGATGGTTGTTAAGCTGTGGATGGCGGCCCTCAACCAAAAGCTCGGTGACCGCATTGAGTCCGAGACGCTACATGCGACCGCTCAGGATTCCAAGAACGATGTCCTTGCCACAGGCGCCGTGTTAGCGTGCGCGATTGTTTCCCAGGTGACGCACATCAATCTTGATGCCTGGGTCGGACTTGCCGTTGGCGCCTATATTGGCTGGAGCGGTTTTGAGCTTATCCAAGATACGGTGAGCCCGCTTTTGGGTCAGGCACCCGATCCCAAGTTGGTCAAGCACATCCGAGACAAGATCATGAGTTACCCCGGCGTTTTGGGCGTTCATGACCTAATGGTTCACGATTACGGTCCGGGCAGGAAGTTTGCAAGTGCGCACGCCGAGATGGCGGCCGAGGTTAGCCCGCTGGAAAGTCACGACACGCTCGATAACATCGAGCAGTCGTTTAGGAACGAGGACGGCATGATCGTCACGCTCCATTACGATCCCATCGTGACCGACGATCCAAAGGTGGCGAGCATGCGCCTGCGTATCAACGCAATGGCTCAGGAGATCGATAGCCGCCTTTCGATTCACGACCTTCGTTGCGTGCCGGGTCCCACGCACACCAACGTGATCTTTGACTGCGTGCGTCCCTCGGATCTGCAGATGAGTGCCGAAGACTTAAAGCGCGCGCTGGCACAACGGGTCGAATCGGAATATCCCAAGTCGATTGCCAAGATTACGATCGACGAAGACTACGTAGGGCATACCCACGAGTAGGGCTGTGTCGGTAAAGCTAGGTATACAGAAGGGGAGAGCATGAAGAAGCTGTATCTACTCCGCCACGGCCAGACGGAATTCAACGTCAAAAAGCTGGTCCAGGGCCGCTGCGATTCACCGTTGACCGACCTGGGCCGCAAACAAGCGGGAATGGCAGCCGCATGGCTCAAAGCCCACGGCGTCGTCCCCGACAAAGTGGTCTCATCACCCTTAGGCCGAGCCATGGACACGGCAAGTCTCGTCGCATGTGAACTCCTCGGTCCGGACGCCGCAGTCGAGCCCTGCGAAGGCATCATCGAACGCTGCTACGGCACCTTCGAAGAAGGCCCCCACGACGCCCTGCCCACCGACGTTTGGGATCCGGGCGAGGACCTGGTCCCCTTCGGAGGAGAAGGAAGCCGTGCGCTGCAAGAGCGCATGGTAGCCACCCTCACCAATATCATGGGCTCCGAGGGCATCGAAACCCTCCTAGCAGTAAGCCACGGCAGCGCCAGCCGCCAATTCATTAGGGCTGCAGCCCCAGAGGGCTTCGAGCTCCCAACAAAACTCCCCAACTGCGCCATCATGATCTTCAATTTCGATGAGGCAAAGCCACAAGAAGAAGGCGAACCGTCTCAATGCAAGTTCACCCTTCAGCAAATAGTGGACCCCCAACAAAGTCATTAGCCTGAGCGAGCAAGGTTTAGCAGACATTAACGTGGCGTTCCCAGTGTGCGGCGGAGGGGGCGGGCCTG
>OHVW01000668.1_pt1 | contig 11012 bp, 8 predicted proteins | sample 1579601 | NCBI WGS metagenome assembly OHVW01 (sample SAMEA3882549, study PRJEB24775) | human gut metagenome | biome: human-associated habitat; feature: intestine environment; material: feces | place: Netherlands | collected 2009/2010 | reverse complement strand
ATTCATCCAGATCCCACCTTTATTCAGAATAATTTACGGAATAAATTCGAAAGTTCGCCCATTATCTTATAATAATATCATATTTTTGTAATTTGGGACAGAGGTTTTCCATGGATTTTTGATCTTTTTCTATTTTCTTTTTATCCTCTTTGGTGATCTTCACACCATAGTCATCGGCATGCGCCGCTAATGCGTAATAGGTCTTTAAGGAATCCATAACCTGACTCTTTACTTCCTCTTCCATGGTCTTTCCTTTTCCCGACATATCCTGTGACCAGTAATCATCCTTGAAATAGGAACCGTAAATACTGTCATAGGTATACTGGGTATACCGTGCCATAAAATTCGCAACACCCAGTCTGACTTCTCCGTCTTTCATTTTTACAACAACTGCATCCTCATCTATCGACTTAGAAGCACATCCGGCTAACATAGATGCTCCCATCACTGCCGCAAGTGCCAATGCCGCAACTTTCTTTATTTTCATCTGTCTGTTCCTCCTAGTTTTCCTGTCTGCTTGTTTCATTATAGTGTAATACCAGCATTTTTTCAATATCCGTAAGGATCTTCTCGATCGCCTCTGTTACGGATAACTTCTCCTGTCTGGAATTTTTCTTAAAGTGGTAGGTAAAATACGGCCCCTTCTGATCCGGTGTAAAATCCAGTGCATAATCATACAGGGCAATAAAATCCGGGATCTTGACCGGGTCTATTGCTGCATGTTCTAAGAACACAAAGCGTATATTTTCGCCTTTTTGCGTTACTTCTTTTAAAAAGCATGAATGTGCCTTGGCTTTGACTTTTGCGATCCAGAGCAGATTTTCGACGGATTTCGGCGGGTCACCAAACCGGTCTATCAGCTCTTCTAACATCTCTTCGCTCTCTTCTTCATTTTCAATTCCCGCAATCCGCTTATAGATATCCAGCTTTTGGAATTCATTCGGGATATAAGCAGGCGGAATATACGCATCAATATCTACATCCAGTGCCGTGTCAAAGTTTTCCTCTTTCTGCTCTCCCTTTAAATGCCGGACTGCTTCATTTAACATCTTGCAGTAAAGGTCATATCCGACTGCTTCCATATGACCGTGCTGCTCTGCACCTAACAGATTTCCGGCACCACGAATCTCCAAATCACGCATAGCAATTTTGAAGCCGCTTCCTAAGTCCGTAAATTCCTTGATGGCTGCCAGACGTTTTTCTGCTATCTCCTTTAGCATCTTATCCCGTTTATAGAGCAGGAACGCATAAGCTGTCCGGTTCGACCTTCCGACTCTTCCGCGAAGCTGATAGAGCTGGGAAAGTCCCAGATTATCTGCATCGTGGATGATCATTGTATTGACATTGGAGATATCCAGTCCGGTCTCAATAATGGTAGTCGATACCAGTACGTCGATTTCACCATTAATAAAACTGTACATGATGTTCTCTAATTCCCGCTCTTTCATCTGCCCATGAGCAAAGGCAACGGATGCCTCCGGAACCAGTGAGGCAATTTTTGCCGCAACATCTTCAATCTGATTTACCCGGTTAAAGACATAATACACCTGACCGTCTCTTGACATTTCCCGGACGATCGCCTCTCTGACTAATTCTTCGTTATACTCCATAACATAAGTCTGGATTGGCATTCTGTCCATCGGAGGTTCTTCTAAGACGCTCATATCACGGATTCCGATCAGACTCATGTGCAGGGTTCTTGGGATCGGAATCCGTGATATGAGCGTCTTCCTAAATCTTTAAACGCAACATCTTTTGAAAGGACACGGTGCGTTCCTATGACAATATCGACCATTCCTTTTTTCAGATCCTCGATGGTCTTTTTCTGCTGCGCACTCGTCCGGAATCTGCAGAGCAGATCCACCCGTACCGGAAAATCTTTCATTCTTGACGCAAATGTATTGTAGTGCTGTTGTGCCAATATCGTTGTCGGAACTAAATATACCACCTGTTTTCCTTCCTGCACGGCTTTGAATGCCGCACGGATGGCAACTTCCGTCTTTCCATAGCCGACATCTCCGCAGATCAGACGGTCCATGATCTTGTGGCTTTCCATATCCTTCTTCACAGCATTGATCGCCAGAAGCTGATCTTCTGTCTCCTCATACGGGAACATTTCCTCAAATTCCCGTTGCCATACGGTATCTTCGCCATATACATAACCTTCCCGGTTCTGACGTTTTGCGTAAAGTTCAACTAAATCCTGTGCAATATCCGCGACTGCCTTATGCACCTTTGACTTTGTCTTAGACCACTCCTGTGTTCCTAATTTATTCAGCTTTGGTTTTTTGGCATCCGCACCGGCATATTTCTGGATCAGCTCTAACTGGGTTGCAAGGATATAGAGATTTCCGCCTTTGGCATATTCGATCTTAATGTAGTCTTTTACGACTTTATCTACTTCTACTTTTTCAATTCCGCGGTAGATACCAAGTCCGTGATTTTCATGGACCACATAGTCGCCGACATGCAGATCGGAAAAGCTCTGTATCTGCTCTCCTTCATAGACTCTGCGTTTTTTCTTCTTTTTCTTTTCCCTGCCAAAAATATCACTTTCCGAAATGACGACGCACTGCAGATCCGGGTACTCATAGCCCTTTTTGATTTTTCCATAGGCAACCATGACCTCGCCCGGTTTTACTTCATGCTCCTCGTCCTGTGTATAAAATGCACTGATCCCTTCTTCTGTGATATCCTGTGCCAGACGATTCGCTCTGGTTCTTGAACCGGATAGGAGAATGACACGATAGTGGTTCTTTTTATATCGTTTCAGATCCTTAATTAACAGTTCAAAACTGTTGTTATACGGATTGACGGTCTTCATCTGAATCGAAAAATATTCTTTGGTCGGAAGTGCCTTCTCTTTCATTTCAAGTGCCGCCAGACCGATGACCTTATGTGCCATCAGTCTTGCTGCAATTTCTTCATAGGAATAGAGAGAATCCATCTGTCCCGGTAAAATATAGCCTTTTTCCAGACGCTGCTTCATGCTCTCCTGAAACTCTTTTTCTATGACTCTTCCCTTTTCTATTGCCCGGACTGGTTCATCTAAAAATACCAGTGCATCCTCCTTAGAAAAATAATCCAGAAGCGAAACCGTTTCTTCTTCAAAATAGGTCAAATACGCATCCATACCCTCGACACTTCCGAACTGCTCAATACTCTCCTTTGCAGTTGACGCTAACAGGCGCACACGGTGTGCTTCTTCGGTTTTCATTTCTTTTTGATAGAATTCACTTAGTTTTTTAGCATCTGCATCAATTTTCTTTAAACCTTTTTCTAAGGTAGCCTCTTCAAAGATGATCTCTGCTGCCGGATAAATTTTAACTGTTTCAAGATTCTCTAGGGAACGCTGGCTCTCCGCTGAAAAGCTGCGGATCGAATCGATCTCATCGCCCCACAATTCAATACGATATGGATTTTCCTCTGTCAGTGGATAAATATCTATGATACCGCCCCGGACTGCAAACTGTCCGCCTGCCTCTGCCTGATAATTTTTCTCATAGCCCATGGCTACTAACTGCTTCGTAAACTCCGTCAGAATCAGCTCATCTCCCGGTGCGAGCCTTAAGATAAATTGTGTTAATTTTTCAAGAGGCATCAGGCGGTTCATCAAACCATCAAATGTCGTAACTAAAGTCATCTGCTCTTCTTCTAACAACACCTTCATGGCATTCATCCGCTCTTTGGTCAGCTGATTTCCCCGTAAGTCTGACTGGTAAAATAAAATATCTTTCGCCGGATAGTACACGGTATTGTCATCAAAAAAACGACAGTCCTCATACAATTCTCTGGCTTTTTGTTCGCTAAAAGTAGCAATGATTTTCTTTCCAAAACCATTGCCAACTCCGTATACCATATGTGCTTTTCCTGCGTCAACGCAACCGGAAATCTGAATGATTCCCTTTTCTTTCTTTAGGAATTCCCGGATTTTTTCATAATCCGCCCAGCCATGTAAGACTTCTTCGATTGCCTTCATTTTAATCTGTTACCTTCTTATTATATTCATTCATTGCCTTTGCCACTTCGCCGTTTACCATATAGCAGACAGCTTCAGCCGCTCTTTCCATGGCACCTTCTAAATGTTCCCGCTCCTCTTTTGTAAATCGTCCTAATACAAAGTCTGCTAAATCCCAGTCCTTTGGCTTTTCACCAACTCCCACTTTGATTCGCATAAATCTCTGCGTATTTAAACACTTAATAATGCTCTTCACACCATTATGGCCACCTGCACTTCCGCTCTCACGAATACGCAGATTTCCCGGTGAAAAACTGATATCATCATAGATGACAATCAATTCACTTTCCGGGTCCAATTTATAATAGTTCACCAGTTCCACAAGGCTCTCACCACTTAAATTCATATAGGTCTGCGGTTTTGCGAGTATGACCTTCTGACCGTTTATAACTCCTTTTCCAAGTAGAGCTTTGTGTTTTTTTTCATTGATACTGATATGATACTTCTCTGCTAAAGCATCAATGACATCAAATCCTACATTATGTCTTGTATGGTCGTATTGTCTTGTAGGATTCCCTAAACCTGCAATTAAGTACATTTCGTGTATTTCTCCTGTTAAGAATGTGTCTTCTTTCTCTCATCAATAATTTTTGCCGCTTCTGCAAGCTGCTGCTGATCATTGACTCCTGTAATGTCCTCTGCATTTTCCAATGCAAATGCATCTGCCTTTAAGCCTTTATTTTTAATAATGGTCAGTGTATCCGGCAGATAATATTCTCCCTGTGCATTATCCGTGGTCAGTAAATCCAATGCCTGTCGCAGCTCTTTTGTATCAAAGATGTACATACCCGAATTAATCTCATGGGATGCCAGTTCCGCCTCATTTGCATCTTTATGCTCTACACTCTTAATAAAGTTCCCATTTTCATCACGGATAATTCGTCCATATCCGGTCGGGTCATCCACCATTGCGGATAATACCGTTACAGTATTTCCTTTTTCTCTGTGATATTCCTTTAATCTCTTTAATGTGCCTGCCGTAATCAGCGGAGTATCGCCAAACAAGATTAAGGTTTCTCCCTCTCCGGTCAGAAAATCACCCGCACATTTTACAGCGTGACCTGTTCCAAGCTGCTCTGTCTGCAATACATACTGAACATCCTGATGAGAAATCTCTGCCTCCACCACTTCATGTTTATAACCGACTACCAGACAGATATCCTTAGCACCTGCACCTTTTGCCGCATCAATCACATAGTCTACCAGACATTGTCCGTCTATACGGTGTACCACTTTTGGAAGTTCTGATTTCATTCGGGTTCCTTTTCCTGCTGCCAGTATAATGGCTTTCAACTGTTCCATAATATCCTCCGCGTTTTAATTTGCTTTTCCCATTATATTACAATACTTCATATTTTACAAAAACTTTTTGTATATTTTGTGGCGAAAATGTAACCTTTCCCATTTTTATTTCACTACTTTTTTAAATCACAGACAGGACAGTCCCGACTTGCGAAACTGCCCTGCTGATAGGTTCATTTTATGAATACTTATCTATGTACAGAATTATTTAGAACACATATCTCTCGTTATGCTCTACAACCACCTTCACACCATTGTCACCGCAATAGTATGTGTTTGCATTAAGTGTTCCTCTGCTCTCTACGATACAATTCTCTATATGTGTATTGTCTCCGATATAAACATCATTTAAGATGATCGAATTCTTGATCACACAATTCTTTCCGACAAAGACATTCTTAAACAATACAGAATTCTCTACCTTGCTGTTTAAGATACATCCACTCGATACCAGACTGTTCTTTACAACGGAACCGGTATTATATTTTGCCGGCGGCAGATCATCGATCTTAGAATAAATCTTTGGTTCACTGCGGAACATATAGTTACGCACATCTTCTTTTAAGAAATCCATATTGGTCTTGTAATAAGATTCTACAGTTGCGATGTTGCTCCAGTAACCGGTCATTTTATATCCATAGATACGTTTCAGATTCTTATAGCGGATCAGGATATCCGTAACGAAGTCCCAACGTGCTTCTTCTGCACACTTTTCTAACATCTCGATCAATGCTCTTCTGCGGATGACATAAATGCCGGTAGATACGGTATTAGAACGTGCTACCATCGGTTTTTCTTCAAACTCTACAATCCTTGAATCCTCATTCATCCGAACGATTCCGAAACGGCACACATCATCTTCTTCCGGTCCCATATCCCTGCATACTACCGTGATGTCGGCTTTCTTGCTGATGTGGTAATCTAAGACTTCATTGTAGTCCATCTTGTAGACACAGTCACCACTGGTAATGATCACATATGGTTCATGGCATCTCTTTAAGAAATCAATGTTTCGGTAAATCGCATCTGCCGTTCCACGATACCACCAGCTGTTATCGGATGTAACCGTTGGTGTAAAGACATAGAGTCCTCCCTGTTTTCTTCCGAAATCCCACCATTTTGAAGAACTTAAATGTTCGTTCAGAGAGCGGGCATTATACTGTGTCAGCACTGCAACTTTCTGAATATGTGAATTTGACATATTGCTCAGTGCAAAATCTATACAACGGAAACTTCCTCCGACCGGCATTGCCGCGATCGCTCTCTTATTTGAAAGCTCTCTCATCCGGTTATTGTTTCCGCCTGCTAAAATTAACCCTAATGCTTTCATTGTATCTCACCTGCCTTAATGATGTATTCGCCTGCCTTCAACTCTCCTTCTGTATAATCGGAAAGTTCTGTTACACCGGAAATTGCCGTATTCTTACCAATCTTTACTCCTTCCGGTATATAGGAATTCTCTCCTACCGTAACAAGTCCGAATGCATAAATACTCTCATTTAATTTGCTCGGTGCTTCTTCGCCTTCACCTAAAACCACACGGTCTGCAATCTCGGTATTCTCTGCCACGATGGATTTATCGATAATGACATTCTCGCCGATCGTGGTATTTGCCATAATAATGGAATCACGGACAACACTGCCTTTGCCGATCCGTACATTTGCTCCGATCACGGAACTATGTACTTCTCCGTAAATCTCGCTGCCTTCCCCGATGATACTCTTTTCCACTACGGCATCTTCTGATAAATACTGTGGTTCAAAAATCTCACTCTTGGTATAGATTCTCCAGTATTCCTCGTAGAGATTGAATTCCGGGATCAGATCGATCAGTTCCATATTGGCTTCCCAATAAGAGCCTAAGGTTCCAACATCTTTCCAGTATCCGTTGTATTCATAAGCAAACAGTCTCTGCTGCTTGCTGTGGCAATACGGAATTACATGCTTTCCGAAGTCACAGTTGCTCTGATCCTTCATAGAGATCAGGGCTTCCTTTAAAACTTTCCATGTGAAGATGTAAATTCCCATGGATGCCAGATTACTTCTCGGCTTCTCCGGTTTTTCCTCAAATTCCGTAATACGTCTTTCTTCATCTGTAATAACGATTCCAAAACGGCTTGCCTCTTCGATCGGTACCGGCATTGCTGCAATGGTTACATCCGCATTATTTTCCTTATGGAAATCCAACATAACCTCATAATCCATCTTATAAATATGGTCACCGGATAAGATCAGGACATATTCCGGATCATAGGTATCAATGTAATTCATATTCTGGTAAATGGCATTCGCTGTTCCTGTATACCATTCACTGTTATTGCTCTTTTCATATGGAGGAAGTACGGTTACTCCACCATTGTTCCGGTCTAAATCCCACGGAATACCTATTCCTATGTGAGTATTCAGCCGCAACGGCTGATACTGTGTCAGAACTCCGACTGTATCAATCCCTGAGTTGATACAGTTACTTAACGGAAAATCTATAATACGATACTTTCCTCCGAAAGTTACCTCCGGTTTTGCCACTTTGGCTGTCAGAACGCCTAATCTGCTTCCCTGACCTCCCGCTAACAGCATCGCAATCATTTCTTTCTTTGCCATTCTCATCACCCCTTTTAACCTTGCTTTTATTTCTTAATAATTATACCATACCCCGTCTCGGCATTTCAACAGCTTTCACAATTCTTCTGATAATTTGTGTGTATTTTTGTAAAATTTAGTATAATGTGGATTTATTTTATAACTTTTTATGATTTCCTGATATTTTTGAACTTCGCTCAAATTCGTTTGCAATTTTGAAAGATAGGGTTATAATATATTAGATAAATATGCACTAAGATTTCTAGATAGAATGGACAGGTAAAAAATGTATCAGATTAATTTTAAAAAACCAATTCATATTCACTTTATCGGCATTGGCGGTATCAGTATGAGCGGTCTTGCCGAGATTTTACTTGAAGAACATTTTACGATCTCCGGTTCCGACTCGCAGAAGTCACCTTTAACCGAAAAACTTACGAATGCCGGAGCGAAGATTTTTTACGGACAACGCGCTTCTAATATTGAAGAAGGTACGGATTTAGTCGTCTATACGGCAGCGATCCACGAAGATAACCCGGAACTTGCCGCCGCGAAGGCTGCAGGCATTCCGACACTGACCAGAGCTGAGCTGTTAGGACAGATCATGGATAATTATTCGGATTCTGTTGCGATCGCAGGTACGCACGGAAAGACCACTACGACTTCTATGGTCTCCCAGATTTTTTTAGATGCCCGAATGGACCCGACCATTTCCGTTGGCAACATCCGCGTTGGAAAATCCAACCTGTTTGTAACGGAGGCATGTGAATACACAAACAGCTTTTTGAATTTCCGCCCAAAATACTGTCTGATATTAAATATAGAAGAAGACCATTTAGACTTTTTTAAGGATATCCACGATATCCGTCATTCTTTCCGTCTGTTTGCGGAAAATACGGCTCCTGACGGTGTGATCGTTCTAAATGGTGCCATCGAACAGCATGACGCTATTACAGAGGGGCTTTCCGCGAAAGTCGTTACCTATGGTCTGTCTGCTGACAATGATTTCTATGCTTCCGATATTTCTTATAATGAAAAGGGATGCGCAAGTTTTCTTGCTCACGAGGGAGATACAACGATCGGACAGATCACACTTTCCATTCCGGGAGAACACAATGTACAGAATGCCCTTGCGGCGATTGCTCTTTGCACACAGATGAAGATTCCGGTTGCTTCTATTATAAGTGGCCTGTCTGCTTTCCATGGAACCAAACGCCGTTTTGAAAAAAAAGGTACGGTCGGCGGCATTACGATCATCGACGATTACGCCCATCATCCGACGGAGATCCGCGCAACCTTAGAGGCTGCAAAAAATTATCCTCATGAACGTATCGTCTGTGTTTTCCAGCCACATACCTACACGCGCACCAAAGCATTTTTAGAAGATTTTGCCGATGCCCTGTCTTTAGCGGATATCGTTGTGCTTGCAGATATTTATGCTGCAAGAGAAACCGATACCTTAGGGATCAGCTCCGGTGATATCCAGAAGAGACTTCAGGATGCCGGAACAACGGCTTATTATTTCCACTCCTTTGATGAGATTGAACAATTTTTATTAAAAAAATGTATGAACGGAGACCTGTTGATAACTATGGGTGCCGGAGACATTGTAAACGTGGGTGAACATCTGCTTGGACAGTAGTTATCCACATTGTCCACATGGAGTAGCGAATAATTTTCCGCTTTTCCATGTGGATTTTTTTTATTTACATAATATTTTTTGCGAGTTACGGTTTGTCCCGATTTTTGGGGAAAACTATTTTTTTGTGAGTTAACCATAACGGTTTTGCACAAAATTATCCACATTATCCACAATCCCGAAACCCTTGATAAACAGGGGCTTTGTGGGAAATATAGCACTTCTCTTTTCAAAAAAACTGTGCTATAATTCACAACATATCAAATTGAGAGAGAAAACGAAAGAGGGAGCTTTCATGTCAAATATTACACTACACACAGATAGTCCTGCTACGACTACCTGTGTTCCTAATGTCTTTATTGACCAGTATATGGTTCACGCGAGTGGTGAGTTCGTGAAGATTTATCTCTATCTGCTCCGCTGTATCAACGGCAATAAAAGCGAACTGTCCATTTCTAAAATGGCAGACAAATTTGAACATACGGAAAAGGATATCAAACGTGCGCTGTGCTATTGGGAAAAACTGAACCTTCTCCGCTTAGAATACGATAACGAGGGAGATCTGTCCGGTATTTATTTTTTAGATTCCGGAAATATGCCACAACCACAGGAGGTAAGTGCTCCGGAACTTGTCACTGCACAAAGGATTCCGAATACTGTAACCGGCAGCACAACGCATATGCCACAAAATGCTGCAACAGACAATACCGCAGCACCTGCCACAGAGGAAAAAGAGAACGCCAGACGCGAATATTCTACTGATGAGATGGACAATTTCCGCGAAAAAGAAGATGTCCGTACGATGCTGTTTGTTGCAGAGAAATATTTAAAACGTCCTCTGACTCCGACCGATATGCAAATGATACTCTACTGGTACGATAGCCTTGGATTTTCTGCCGAGTTAGTAGAATATCTGATCGAGCACTGCATTGTAAAAGGTCATCCGAGTCTCCGCTATATGGACAAGGTCGCTCTTTCCTGGGCAGACTTAAAGATCCACACTGCGGAACAGGCAAAGCAGCTTTCTACCGTACATAATCAGGCTTATTATGCAGTGATCAAATCCCTTGGCATCAGCAACCGCAACCTGGTACCGTATGAGATGGATTTTATTGAAAAATGGATGAAGGAGTATGGCTTTACCCTTGATATTATCACGGAAGCCTGCAAACGTACCATTCAGGCGATTCACCAGCCGAGCTTTGAATATACCGATACGATCCTGCATAGCTGGAAGGATAATAAGATCCATCATTTAGAGGATATTGCAGTTTTAGATGCTTCCTATAAGGATAAGAAAGCAAAGAAGCATCCGACACCACCGAAAAATACCGGAAGTAAATTCAACAATTTCTCCCAGAGAAATTATAACTATGACCAGTTAGAACGTCAGCTTTTAAACCGTTCAATTCAGTAAAGGAGAGGCTATGGCTTTAACAAATGCTCAATATGATGAGATCATGCGGGGTTATG
>OHVW01000659.1_pt1 | contig 11207 bp, 8 predicted proteins | sample 1579601 | NCBI WGS metagenome assembly OHVW01 (sample SAMEA3882549, study PRJEB24775) | human gut metagenome | biome: human-associated habitat; feature: intestine environment; material: feces | place: Netherlands | collected 2009/2010 | reverse complement strand
TTTGGGTACGCGACCGACGATTGAACGTCAGATTGCCGCTTAGGGGCGTTTGCAGCGTCGGCTGGTTACGCGGTTTGGCAAAACCGCGTAATTAAATACGTTCCGCGATCTCGTGGATGAGGTAGTCGGTCTTTTCCCAGCCCAGGCACGGGTCGGTGATTGACTTGCCAAAGACGCCGCCGTCGACCGGCTGGTTGCCGTCCTCCAGGTAGGACTCGATCATAAAGCCCTTGACTAGCTTGGAGATGGACTCGTTGCGGCGGCAGCTGTCGAGCACCTCCTTGCAAATGCGATACTGCTCCAACGGACGCTTGCCCGAGTTGTCATGGTTGCAGTCGATGACCGCTGCCGGATTGGCATAGCCGGCGTGCTCGGTATAGCGCTCGGCCAGACGCTCCAGGTGCTCGTAGTGGTAGTTGGGGTAGGTACGACCGTCGAGACCGATGTAGCCACGCATAACGGCGTGCGCGAGCGGATTGCCGTCGCACTCGACCTCCCAGTTGCGGAAGATGAAGCTCTGGTGCGCCTGCGCGGCGTAAATGGAGTTGAGCATAACGGTGGTAGAGCCGGCGGTGGGATTCTTCATGCCGACGGGCACCGAAATGCCGCTCGACACCAGGCGATGCTCCTGGTTCTCGACCGAGCGTGCGCCTACGGCAACATAGCTCAGCAGGTCAACGAGGTACTGGTAGTTGGACGGATAGAGCATCTCGTCGGCGGTGAAGAAGCCCGTTTCCTCAATAACGCGCAGGTGCATATGGCGGATGGCCTTGACGCCTTCGAGCAGGTCGTCGGGAGCCTCGGGGTTGGGGTTGTGCAGCAGGCCCTTGTAGCCGGTGCCCTTGGTGCGCGGCTTATTGGTGTAGACGCGCGGAATGATGATGAGCTTGTCCTTGACCTCCTCGGCGGTCTTGGCCAGTCGGTTCATATACTCGAGAACCGAATCCTCGCGGTCGGCAGAGCACGGGCCGATGATGAGCACCTTGCGCGCGTCCTCGCCGGTAAAGACTTTGGCGACCTCGGCGTCAAATGCCTGCTTCTTGGCGGTAAGCTCGGTAGAAAGCGGCATTTCCTCGCGGATCTCCATGGGGATCGGCAGCCTGCGTTTGAAATTCATGGCCATAGGGGCCTCCTCAATCTATAGAAAGAGCAATAAGCGTATTGTCGAGTGCTCGGCATTATCCGCTGTCGCACGCTAAAGTGCAAGCCCTTGTCACCCCGAAACCTACCAAAAAGGGACAGGTTTATTTTGGCAGGTTTTATCTGGGCAAACGTTGACGGGCCCCAGAATGGAATGATGTCACGTGGCTTGGGAGAGGCCGTCGATCGAGTTCCAGGGGAGGCGGTTCGAGGCCGCAGAACAAAATACGGGGGGCGCAGGTTGTCCTGCGCCCCCGTTTTCTGGGTATTGCAGTTGTTTGCCGCCGGTTTTTTACGCCGCTTCGTCGAACTGCGAATTGTACAGGTCGGCGTAGAAGCCGCCCTGGGCGAGCAGCTCGTCATGCGTGCCCTTCTCGACGATGTCGCCGTCGCGAATCACCAAGATCACGTCGGCGTTGCGGATCGTGGACAGGCGGTGTGCGATGACAAAGCTCGTGCGGCCCTGCATCAGCGCATCCATGGCGCGCTGGATAAGCTCCTCGGTGCGGGTATCCACGTTGGAGGTCGCCTCGTCCAGAATCAGCGCCGGGCGGTCGGCCAAAATGGCACGGGCTATGGTCACGAGCTGGCGCTGGCCCTGCGACAGGTTGGTGCCCTCCTCGTTGATCATAAAGTCGTAGCCGCCGGCGAGCGTATGGATAAAGTGGTCGCAACGCGCGGCACGCGCAGCGGCCTCGACCTCGGCATCGCTCGCATCGGGACGTCCATAGCGGATGTTCTCGCGGATGGTGCCGTTAAACAGCCAGGTATCCTGCAACACCATGGCAAACTCGCCGCGCAGCGCCGCGCGGTCCCAGTCGCGCACGTCGATGCCCTCGACGCGCAGCGAGCCGCCGTCCACATCGTAAAAGCGCTGCAGCAGCTTAATGAGCGTGGTCTTGCCAGCGCCGGTGGGGCCGACGATGGCGATGGTCTGGCCGGGCTGCGCCTCGCAGCTAAAGTCGTGGATGATGGTCTTGTCGGGCGTATAGCCAAACTTGACGTGATCAAACTCCACATGGCCGGGGCGCTTTTCGGGAATCTGCGCGTCGGCTTTCTGCTCCTCCTCGGGCGCGGCCAGGAACTCAAAGACGCGCTCGGTGGCAGCTGCCATCGACTGCATCGTGTTGCTCACGTTGCCCAACTGCTGCACGGGTTGCGTAAAGTTGCGCACGTACTGGATGAAGCTCTGGATGTCGCCGGGCGTGGCATTGCCGGTCAGCGCGAGCTGCGCACCCACCACGACGACTCCCACGTAGCCCATGTTGCCTACCAGGCTCATAAGCGGCATCATCAGGCCCGACAGGAACTGCGAGCGCCAGCCACTAATAAAGAGCCGGTCGTTTTGACGGTCGAACTCCTCGATCGAGGCCTCGGCGCGGTCGAACACCTGAATGACGTTCTGGCCGGCAAAGTCCTCCTCGATAATGCCGTTGACCGCGCCCAGAACCTGCTGTTGCTCGCGGAAGTACGGCTGCGAGAAGTGAATCATCACCATCAAGATAATTGCGGCTGCCGGCAGCGTGAGCACGGTGACGCCGGTGAGCGGCAGGCTGATCGATAGCATCATGACGAGCACGCCGATAATCTGCGTCACCGACGTGATGAGCTGCGTCACGCTCTGGTTGAGCGACTGGCCCAGCGTATCGACATCGTTGGTGATGCGGCTGAGTACGTCGCCCTTGCTGTGGCCGTTAAAGTAACTCATCGGCACGACGGCGATTTTGGCGGCGATCTCCTTGCGCATGCGATAGCAGATCTTTTGCGTGACGCCGGTCATGAGCCAGCCCTGGATTAGACTGCAGATAGAGCTCGCCAGATACAGGCAGAGCAAAAAGCCGAGCGTCTTGGCGATCCAGGCAAAGTCGACGTCGCCGGTGCCGTTGACCTTGGCAACCAGGCCTTCGAACAGTTTGGTGGTAACCTGGCCGAGCACCTTGGGCCCCACAATGTTAAAGATGACCGAGCACACGGCAAAGGCGACGGCAGCAAACACGGCAATCTTGTGCTGGCCGATATAGCCGAGCAGCTGCCTCATGGTGCCTTTAAAGTCCTTGGCCTTTTCGCCGCGGCCCATGCCACCCATACGGCCCATAGGACCGCGCCGGCGGGTGGGCTTGGGAATCTGAGTCTTGGTCTCGTCTGCCATTAGCGCTCGCCTCCTTCCATGACGGCTGCAATTTCTTCTTGGGTGAGCCCCAGCTCCTCGGCGGAAAGCTGCGATTGTGCGATCTCCAGGTATGCCGGGCAGTTGTGCAGCAGCTCCTCGTGCGTACCGGTGCCCACCACGTGGCCGTCATCGAGCACGATGATCTGGTCGGCGTGCATGATGGTCGCGATGCGCTGGGCCACGACCACGAGTGCGGCGTCAGTAACGTTTTTGGCCAGCTCTTCGCGCAGGCGAGCGTCGGTCTTGTAGTCGAGGGCGCTAAACGAGTCATCGAACACCACGACCTCGGGCTTTTTGGCCAACGCGCGGGCGATGGCCAGGCGCTGGCGCTGGCCGCCCGAGACATTGGATCCGCCCTGGCTGATGGGGGAGTCGTAGCCGCCCTCGCGCTCGGCGATAAAGTCCTCCGCCTGGGCGACGCGTGCCGCCTGGCGCATATCCTCGTCACTCACCATATCGCCGGCAAACTTGAGGTTGCTCTCGACGGTGCCCGAGAACAGGCGACCCTGCTGCGGGATATAACCAATACGGCGGCGTAGCTCGGAAAGGGTCATGTCACGCACGTCGATGCCGTCGAGCGAAATGCTGCCGCCTGTGACGTCGTACAGGCGCGGAATCAGCTGCACGAGCGTGGACTTGCCCGAGCCCGTGGAGCCAATGATGCCGAGCATCTGACCGGCATGCGTGGTGAAGTTCACGCCGCTGATGACATCGGCGCGGGCATCGGGATACTGGAAGCTCACGTCGCGGAAGGTGAGTTCACCGCGTGACGCGCTGGTCGCGGGCAGTTTGGGCGAGGAGGGGTCGTTGATGCTCGTGGGGCAGGTGATGACCTCTTCCACGCGCTCGGCTGCGACCTCGGCGCGGGGCAGGATGACCGAAACCATGGTGAGGATCATAAACGCCATGACGATCTGCATGGTGTAGGAGATAAACGCCATCATGTTGCCGACCTGCATCACGCCGTCGGACACGCCCTGCGCGCCAAACCAGACGATAAGCACGGTGATGCAATTCATGACCAGCATCATGAGCGGCATCATAAAGCTCATGGCGCGGTTGGTGTAGAGCTGCGTGGTCATCAGGTCGAGCGAAGCCTTGTCAAAACGCTCGAGCTCATGCTCCTCGCGGTTGAACGAGCGGATGGGCATCAGGCCGTCGAGCAGCTCGCGGGCGGTAAGGTTCACGCGGTCCACAAAGCTCTGCATCTTTTTGAATTTGGGCATAGTGAGGCCCATAAGCACGCCGACGACGGCCGAGACCGCGATGATGGCCACGGCGATGGTCCACTCTAGGCCGGTATGGTTGGCCAGGACGCGCATGACGGCGACGATGCCCATGACGGGGGCCATCAGGCACATGCGGATAAACAGGGTTGCGGCCATCTGGATCTGCTGAATGTCGTTGGTGCAGCGGGTGATGAGCGAGGCCTGGCTAAACTTGCCCACCTCGGCCGGCGAGAAGTGCATAACCTTGTTGAAGGTCTCGCGGCGCAGGTCGCGTGCGATGGAGCAGGCGGTGCGCGAAGCCACGGCACCGGTCAGGATGGTGGCGACCAGCGACACCAGACACAGACCAAACATCGTGGTCGCCATGCGGCCCAGGTAGGCGTTCTGCACGTCGGCGGGGTCGATGCCCTGCGCCTTGTACTCGTCCTGTACATAGCTCACGGCGCGCTGGGTGACGATGGAGCCCGACATGGAGCCCATTTTGTCCGCCATTTCGTTGGCGCCCTCGACGAGCTTGCCCTGGTCGATTAGGCCGCCTTCAACGCCTAGACGCAGGCTCTTCATGGTGATCTTGCCACCGTCGGCATCAATCTGTTTTTGCATGTTCTGCGCCGCAGCGGCCTTCTGCTGCATCTCGGCGAGTTGCTCGGGCGTCATCGCCGCCATCTGCTCGGGCGTGGGCATGGCCTGGGCGCCGCTGTTGTCTTTCTCACCGGACGTGCCCATCATGTCACCCATGGAGTTGGCGTCAATACCCTGGTTGAACGAAAGGACGACAGTCTCGGGCAGGCTCATGATGTCGGCAATCTTGCCGCCGTCGGCACGCTCCTCCTCGGTGCCCTTGTACGTTCGAATGCCGTTATTGTCCGCCTTGCTAAACACGGCCTCCACAGCCTTGGCGTCCTTGGCGCTCATGAAGAGTTCGAGGTCGTCGAGCGATTCGGCGCGAATGGTGTCGGGCACGGGCGAGGCGATGCCGCCTTGCTGCACGCCCACGTCGACGATGTCGCTCATATAGGTAGGCAGCGCCAGATCGGCGTTGCAGCTGATTACGATAAGTACGATAGCTGCGAACAGTGCCAGGACATGCTTTTTAAAGAGCTTGAGAATCCTCACTCGGCATCTCTCCTTTCTTGATTGCGGTCGATAATTTCGTTGGCACGTCTTAGAAGGCGCACCATCTCTTGGGTATCTGTTTCGCCGAGCTGCTCGAGGAAGGCCGCGGTGCGCTCCTCGAATTCCCGTCGTTTGATTTCGAGATCCTGGAATCCCTTGTCGGTCACCGTGACGTGTACGCGACGACGGTCGGTCTTTGAGTGCTCGCGCTCGACCCAGCCCTTGGCTTCGAGAGCGCGTAGGATATTGGCGATGCGGGCGCTCGAGACCCAGGCGCGATCGGCGAGTTCGCTCGGCGTGAGCGAACCGCCAGCGAGCATGAGGGCGCGCATGACGGCCATCTCGCCGCCGAGGGCTTTGTCCGCAAAGCGCGAAATGCGCTGATGCATGCTGCCGAACTCGGTAAGGAGCTGACGCCCAAGTTCACGGAAATCGGTATCTTCCACCGAAAACCCCTAACACTAGAAACTATTTTCGGTGAAAGATGATACCCCCATACGCGGGCCTCATACAGTGGGCAATATTAAGAGCTCATTAAGACTTAAAATAATTCAATTGCTGAAGCGTTTTAAAGAACTATTATGCCCGCGGTTAGGCGAGGGGTTGTCACCACCATGACGACTGGGACTCATATAATCGCCACGTGCGATGCTCCAACTTCCCGCAAGGAGACACCTTACATAAAGGGGGATGGAGTCATGGCATTTGACTTCACGGGCAAGACCGCGATTGTCACGGGCGGCACTCAGGGCATTGGCCTCGAGATCGCCAAGGGCATCGTCGCGGGCGGCGGACATGTCGCGCTCATCGCAAGGAACGCTGCTAAGGGCGAGGCCGCAGTGGCCGAGCTTGGCGAGGGCAACAAGTTCTATCAGCTCGATGTCGCCGATGCGCCCAAGGCGCGCGAGACCGTCGAGCAGATTTTTACGGACCTGCCGCAAACCAACATCTTGATTAACTGCGCTGGCGTCATCAGCACCAAGAAGTTCGACGAGATCGATGACACCGAGTGGCGCCGCACTATCGATATCAACCTCAACGGTACCTTCACTATGATGAACGCCGTGTACCCGCACTTTAAGGCGGCGCATGCCGGCACTATCGTCAACGTGAGCTCCGTTGCTGGCAAGATCGGCGGCGGCCTGCTTGGCACCGCTGCCTACGCGAGCTCCAAGGCCGGTGTCAACGGCCTTACCAAGGCGGTCGCCAAGGAGGGCGGCAAGTTTGGCGTTCGCTGCAACGCCGTGTGCCCGTCGCTCACGTTGACCGATATGACCTCGATTCTCTCTGACGAGAACTCTCAGCGCATCATCAACGGTATTCCTCTGGGCCGCGCTGCCCAGGCCAGCGAGCCTGCGCAGATGGTGCTGTTCTTCGCTTCCGACCTCGCCAGCTTCGTGAACGGCGAGATCGGCGACTGCGACGGCGGCATCGTCCTGGACTGGTAATACCCCACGACGATTATTCGGCGACGGCTCCTGCGACTCGGGACCGTCGCCTTCTTTCTGATATAGGCGCGTGCGGCTACGATTCGCATGCATCCAAAGGAGATATATATGAGTGAATCGACTGCGGTGGAGGTGCCGGCGGCAAAGGAGCCGTTCTTTAAGATGTCCTCCATCCCGGGTGCCAATATTTTGGTGCCGCTTTTGCTGGGCTGCCTGCTCAACACGCTATTCCCCGACCTGTTCAAAACGCTCGGCAGCTTTACGCTTGGTATGACCCAGCAGGGCGCAGGCCCGCTCGTGGGCGCTTTTTTGCTCATCGTCGGTACGACGATTTCGTTTAAGAGTGCTCCTGCCGCCGCTGCACGCGGCGCCATCATCATCGCCGTCAAGCAGATCGTGGTCGTTGCCGTGTCGCTGCTCATCCTTTATGTGTTCAACGACAACCTGTTTGGCATCTCTGCCATGGTGATGCTGGCGGCTTGCACCGGCGCCAACAACGCTATGTACGCTGGTCTGATGGGCACCATGGGCAATGAGGCCGAGCGTGGCGCCGTCGCCATCACCACGCTGGTTGTCGGCCCTCCGGTCACGATGATCGTGCTCGGCGCTGCCGGTCAGGCTCCGATCGGCTGGTCGCTCGTGGGCGCCATCCTGCCGATCGTCGTCGGCATTATTCTGGGCAACCTCTTCCCGAGCTTTAAGAAGATGATGGCACCGGCACTTTCCGCCATCATCGTGCTCGTCTTCTTTGCCATGGGCTCGACCATGACCTTTGGCCAGCTCATTAATGGCGGTCTTCCCGGTATTCTGCTCGGCGTGATCTGCTCGGTGGTCTTTGCAATTCCCGTCATCGCGGTCGATAAGCTCACGGGCGGTACGGGTGTCGCAGGTGCGGCCATTTCGAGCTGCGCCGGAGCCAATGTGGCCACGCCTGCTGCCATGGCAAGCGTCAACGGGGCCATGTACGGCGGCGCCGTGCTCGCGACGGCTACGGCACAGGTTGCTGCCTGCGCAATCGTGACGGCTATTTTGACCCCGCTGGTCACCAGCTGGTGCTACAAGCATTTTGAGGGCCAGGGCAACGGCGATAGCAAGGCAACGACCGACAAGGCCGCCGCAGCCGCCTAATGCCAAGCGGCAATCAAAGCTAAAAACTAGCTACGCCACAGGGCGGCCACGGGGGATCCCGTGGCCGCCCTGCAGTTTCTGTAGGGTCTCTGAGACACTTTACCCTGCTAAAGCTGGCATAACACCTAGAGCGAACGTCGTACAAAGGCAAGGAAAAATAACATACAAATCGGTGAACGGTAGTTGTTCGCGCTCGCATTTCCTGCGGGTTTGTAAAAAACGCCCTTATGATATAAAAAAAGAAACATATAACAGCCCAGATGGAGAGGGTCGCTATGTTATCCTTCTCAAACGGGTGAAATCTTGGGTTTTGGGTTGCAGTTCCAAGGTGGACAAACGTTTTTCCCTGCACCAACATGTGGTGAAGAACGGAAGAAGCCGGTAGTGCAAGCCGAAAATTCAAGAATTCAATAAGCAGCGGTGTGAGAGAGCGCCGCATTACACGTAACTAGGAGCGTGGTTACACAATGCAGGAGGCATGGGAAGGCTTCAAGGAAGGCATTTGGACGGGAGAGGTTGACGTCCGAGACTTCATCCAGAAGAACTACACCCCTTACGAGGGCGACGAGTCGTTCCTCGTAGGTCCGACCGAGCGTACCAAGGAGCTGTGGGGCGAGGTTCTCGACCTGCTGCTTAAGGAGCGCGAGCAGGGTGGTGTCCTCGATATGGACACCAAGACCGTCACGGGTATCGTGAGCCACCCCGCTGGCTACATCGATAACGCCCACCGCGAGAAGGAGACCATCGTCGGCCTCCAGACCGACAAGCCGCTCAAGCGCGCGCTGCACGTCAACGGCGGTATCCGCATCGCTTGCCAGGCCGCCAGCCAGCACGGCTACAAGGTCGACGAGAACGTTGTCGAGCGCTACACCTTCGAGCGTAAGACCCACAACGCTGGCGTCTTCGATGTTTACACCCCCGAGATGCGTGCTTGCCGCTCGGCTCACATCATCACCGGTCTGCCCGATGGCTATGGCCGCGGCCGCATCATCGGCGACTACCGTCGTGTTGCCCTGTACGGCGTCGACTACCTGATCAAGGACAAGGAGGCCCAGAAGGCTTCCACTCCGACGGTCATGACCGCCGACAACATCCGCGATCGTGAGGAGCTGCAGGAGCAGATCCGCGCCCTCGGCGAGCTCAAGATGATGGCCGAGACCTATGGTTTCGATATTTCCAACCCTGCTACCAACACGCAGGAGGCCATCCAGTGGATGTACTTCGCCTACCTTGCTGCCGTCAAGGAGCAGAACGGCGCCGCTATGTCCATCGGCCGTACCTCTACGTTCATCGACATCTATGCTGAGCGCGACCTTGCCAACGGCACCTTCACCGAGGAGCAGATCCAGGAGTTCGTGGATCACTTCATCATGAAGCTCCGCATGGTCAAGTTTGCCCGTACCCCCGAGTACCAGGCCCTGTTCACCGGCGATCCGCAGTGGGTCACCGAGTCCATCGGCGGCATGGGTGTTGACGGCCGTACGCTCGTTACCAAGATGAGCTACCGCTACCTGCACACGCTCGAGAACATGGGCACCAGCCCCGAGCCCAACATGACCGTTCTGTGGTCGACCCGTCTGCCCGAGAACTTCAAGAAGTTCTGCGCCAAGACTTCTGTCGCCAGCTCCTCGATCCAGTACGAGAACGACGACCTCATGCGCGTTTACCACGGCGACGACTACGGCATCGCCTGCTGCGTGTCCTCCATGCGCATCGGCAAGGAGATGCAGTTCTTCGGCGCCCGCGCCAACCTGGCCAAGTGCCTGCTGTACGCACTCAACGGCGGTGTTGACGAGGTCTCCAAGAAGCAGGTCGGCCCCAAGTACCGCGCCGTCGAGGGCGATACGCTCGATTACGACGACGTTGTGGCCAAGTACAACGACATGATGAAGTGGCTTGCTGGCGTGTACGTCAACTCGCTGAACATCATTCACTACATGCACGACAAGTATTGCTACGAGCGCATCCAGATGGCTCTGCACGACAAGCACGTGCATCGTTGGTTCGCTACGGGCATCGCTGGCCTTTCCGTCGTGGCTGACTCCCTGTCCGCCATCAAGTACGCCAAGGTCCACCCCGTCCGTGACGAGAACGGCATTATCGTCGACTTCGAGACCGAGGGCGAGTTCCCCAAGTACGGTAACGACGACGACCGCGTCGACCAGATCGCTCACGACGTTGTGCACCAGTTCATGGAGTACATCCGCATGAACGACACCTACCGCAACTCCGTGCCCACGACCTCGGTTCTGACCATTACCTCCAACGTCGTGTACGGTAAGAAGACCGGCTCCACGCCCGACGGCCGCAAGGCTGGCCAGCCGTTCGCCCCGGGTGCTAACCCCATGCACAAGCGCGATAGCCACGGCGCCATCGCTTCGCTGTCTTCGGTTTCCAAGCTCCCGTTCCGCGATGCTCAGGACGGCATCTCCAACACCTTCTCCATCATCCCGAGTGCGCTCGGCAAGGAGGACCAGGTGTTCTTTGGCGATATCGACCTTGATCAGCTGGGCGAGTAACTATTGTTAGTGCTATACTAACAATAACGATTACTGATTAGTGCGCCGGTTTCGGCCGGCGCCTATCGATCGAAGGAGACACATTATGAAGGTTTCTGAAGTTTCCGAGACTCAGGCCGATAACCTGGTCCACATGCTCGACGCTTACGCCGAGAAGGGTGGCCACCACCTGAACATCAACGTCTTCAACCGTGAGACGTTGCTCGACGCTCAGGCTCACCCCGAGAAGTACCCGCAGCTGACCATCCGCGTTTCCGGCTATGCCGTGAACTTCCACACGCTCACCAAGGAGCAGCAGGACGAGGTCATTTCGCGTACTTTCCACGACAAGTTCTAAAGGGATTTAACTCCTGCAGGATCGCCGGGGCTGTTTGGGCTACCTCCCAAAATGTCCTCGGACATGCAAGAAGCCCTCGCTGCGCACTTCGTGCGGCGAGGGCTTCTTGCGTCCTGCGGA
>OHVW01000649.1_pt1 | contig 11328 bp, 8 predicted proteins | sample 1579601 | NCBI WGS metagenome assembly OHVW01 (sample SAMEA3882549, study PRJEB24775) | human gut metagenome | biome: human-associated habitat; feature: intestine environment; material: feces | place: Netherlands | collected 2009/2010 | reverse complement strand
CAGGTTACAGCACGAGTTGATCCTCGTACAACAGCTAAGACCGGTGATCCGATCAAATTCGCATTCGATATGGAAAAATCTCATTTCTTTGATAAAGAAACAGAACTTACAATCTGCAACTAATTTTCAGGAATCTTTAATAAACCCGGGGAGTTTTCCCCGGGTTTTTATGTTATAATATAGAATTGGCTGCCTGATTACTTCGATCAGACAATTTGCAAGGATTGCTATAAGCTGACTCATACCCCAAAAGAAAGGATTGACCTAATGAAAATACAACAGATTTTACAGAAATGCCTGACAGACTGGAAGAATATCAGCCAGATTGATTTCTGTCTGCTGGATTCTGATAACCATATCTTTCTCTCTACCTGTGATAAAAAACTTCCTGCAGAATCAAAACTGGAAGAATTTCGCCAAAGCAGTGCCCTGTGTGTTTCCAATACAAGCTGCTGCCTGTATAAGATCATGGAGAACCATTCCATCTCCTATATTCTGATCGTATGGGGAAAAGCAGAAAGTACTGCTACCATCGGAGAGCTGGCTGTATGCCAGGTACAGAGTCTCCTGGCTGCCTATGCAGAGAAAAGCGACAAGAATACCTTTATGCAGAATCTTCTCCTTGGTAGTTATTCTGATGTAGATGCCTTTAACTGCGCCAAGAAACTGCACATTGCAACTTCTGTTCAGCGTGCCGTATTTCTTGTGGAAACCAAACAGACCAAGGATGAGAACGCTCTCGCTACGATCCGGAATATTTTCTCTGCCCGTACCAGAGATTTCATCACAGCTATTGATGATACAGGGATTATCATCATCAGAGAATTACAGTCTACAGAAACTTATGAGGATCTGGAATCAATTGCATATATGCTTGTAGATATGTTAAATACAGAAGCAATGACTTCCGCATGGGTTGCCTACAGTAATCTGGCAGAGGATATTTCCAGGCTTCCAGACGCATACAAGGAAGCACATACAGCCCTTGAAGTAGGCAAGATTTTCTACGCAGATAAAAATGTATTCGGATATAACCAGCTTGGAATCGGCAGACTGATCTACCAGCTTCCTGTTCCCATATGTGAAATGTTTATCGACGAGATCTTCAAAGAGGAAACTCTGGATTCTATTGACGAAGAAACCCTGATCACCATCCGTACCTTCTTTGAAAATAACCTGAATCTCTCCGAGACTTCCAGACAGCTTTATGTACACAGAAATACTCTGGTGTACCGCTTTGAGAAGCTGCAGAGAAAATTCGGACTGGATATCCGTGCGTTTGAGGATGCATTAACATTTAAACTGGCGATGATGGTTGTGGACTACATAAAATATTCTAAGAATCATCCGTCATAGATTTCTCAGACAATTTGATAACATCCATCTGCGTGATCAAACCGGCAGACTCTTACAGCTACGTGGCTACGCGATTCTACACCGAATAACTGCTCCGCAGGGACTTACTTGATTCGGTTAAAAAAGCGTTATATCTTCACCAGAAATCTCTGTTGAAAATACAACGCTTTTTATTATTTCTTATATATTCTATTTTGCTTCTTTCAGCAGCATCAGATGCTCTTCCGGAAAATGAATATATTTCGGAACTTTTGCACGCGGATCTTCCTCAAAATTTCCTTTGGGACACATCCACCAGACCGGCTGACAGTCTCCGCCTTTCTTGTTCTTCAGTAAATACTGATGTTCAAAGGTCGTTTCAATATATTCCACAACTTCCACTTCCATGTGGTTCTCTCCGCCTTCAGATGCACCTTTCATCCAGTGACCGCGGATTCCCACATGCGTAACATCATCCGGCACCACATCTTTGGTCTGCAGCATCAGATCCCAGTCCACTGCATAAATACTGTGTTTTCCCATTTTCTGTACAGTTGAGAAATTTTTACACCCTGTCAGTCTGGCTGCCTGCAGAATACCAGGTCGTTCAAAGAGTTTCTTGGTTTCTCCTGTAGTAAGTGCCTGACCGCTGTCCAGAATTGTCAGATGTCCGCAGAACTTGTAAGCCTCATCACGGCTGTGAGTGACCAGAATCATATCACCTGTGTACTCATTAAGAAAGTTCTGCATATCACGCTGCATGATATCTTTCAGATATCCATCCAGTGCTGAGAACGGTTCATCCAGAAGGATGACTTCCGGTTCTCCGATCATCATTCGTGCCAGTGCGACACGCTGCTGCTGACCTCCGGAAAGCTGGCCCGGATAACGCTTCTCCAGCCCGTTAAGCTGATAACGCTCTATGTAATCTGCCACTTTTGCCTTAAGCTGTTTCTTATCCCCTCTGTATCCGCATGCGATATTCTTCTCTACAGTCATGGTAGGAAAAAGTGCATAGTTCTGAAAAAGATAGCCGACCTTCCTCTCCTGCGGTTTAAGATTGATTTTCTTTTCTGAATCAAAAAGAACTTTATCATTTACAACAATTCTTCCTGAGTCCGGTGTCTGGATTCCTGCAATACAGCGCAGAGTCATACTTTTTCCGCTTCCGGATGCTCCAAGGATCCCCATTGGAGAACCATCACTCTCCAGCTTTACTTTCAGAGTGAAGCCATGAAGTTTCTTCTCAATATCCACACTGATTGCCATTACATCCACCTGCCCATCTTCATTCCCTTACCGGAAACGATATTGATCGCCGCAACGATCACAAATGAAATGATCAAGATCACAACTACCCAGAAACCGGCCATGCCATAATTTCCTGCCGCAGTCTCCGAAGCAATGGCAACGGAAACGGTTCTGGTCTTGCCAAGAATGTTTCCTGCGAGCATGGATGTAGCACCGTATTCTCCGATTGCTCTGGCAAAGGCAAGGACTGTACCGGATGCGATTCCGGGTCCTGCTGTCGGCATGACAACTGTCCAGAAGATTCTTCTGTCACTCATGCCAAGTGTCTTGCCTGCTGCGATCAGATTCACATCCACCTGTTCAAATGCAGCGCGTGCATTTCGATACATCAGTGGAAACGCAATTACAGATGCTGCGATCACGCAGCCCTTCCAGGTCTGTACGATCTTAATATCAAAATTATCCAGCAGAAATGCCCCAAACGGACGTCTCAGACTGAACAGCAAAAGCAGAATGAAACCGGCCACTGTTGGGGGAAGTACCAGAGGCATGGTCAGGATACCATCCAGTATGCCTCTGGAAACAGGTTTCATCTTCATCACCAGTCTCGCAAAGAATATTCCCAGAAAGAACGCGATCACAGTAGCCGCGAAACCTGTTTTCAGAGAAATCCATAAAGGACTCCAGTTTATTTCTGCCAGAAATTCACTCATTCTTATTTAGCTTCCTCTGTTGTCTCTGTCTCAGCATTTGTTTCTGTGTCATCTGTTTCTTCTGTTGTTTCTGCATCTTTATCATCTGTTTCGGAAGCATCATCTGCTTTGTATGCTGTGAATCCGTATTTCTCGAATACTTTCATAGCGTCATCAGATTTGATGTACTCAAGAAATGCTTCTGCAGCTGCTGTATCATCTTCAGATGCCTCTTTGTCTTCGATAAGGCCTACCGGATAGCGAACAGGTGTCTTCAGTGCATCTGCCGGAGCTTCTGCGATAACGTCTACTTTATCTGCAACGGAAGCTGCATCTGTAGCATAAACGATACCGATCTCATTACTTCCTTCACTTACTGCAGCAAGAACTTCAGATACATTTTTACCTTCATTGATTTCCATCTTATTTACTTCATCTGTAATTCCAAGATTGTCGAAAATTTCTCTGGAATACTGTCCAACAGGAACGCTGTCACCTGCAAGTGCGATGTTGGCTGCATCTGTGATGTTCTCGAATCCTGTAACTTTTGTTTCTCCATCCTTAGGTTTGATCAGAACGACTTTGTTCTCAAGGATATCTTCTACAGTATCTTTCTTAGCCAGATCTTCGTCTACCAGAGCATCCATCTGTTTATCAGCTGCTGAGAAGAAGATATCGCAACGTGCGCCTTCTTCAATCTGTGTCTGTAATGTACCTGAGCTGTCTGCGTTGTAAAAGATTTCAACATCCGGATATGTCTCGTTGAAGTCTTTCTGGATTTCTTCCATTGCATTGCTTAAGCTTGCTGCTATGAATGTGTTAACTTCACCTTTTAAGTCTGTATCTGTTGCGAAAACTCCTGTGCTGAGCATTCCTGTGCTCAGTACTCCTGCCATCATTGCTGCAATTAATTTCTTTCTCATGTTTTTCACCGTCTTTCATTCAGTTTTGTTTTGTTTTATTTAGTTTTGTTTTCTTTTGTGTCTATTGTACAAAACTTTTGTATTCTTGTCAATTTTATTTGTATATGTTATCATGTAAATGATAGCAGATTGAAAGCCTTATTTTTATCGACAAAAACAACTTTCCGGCCTTTGATCGGGTATCAGATAAATTTATAGAAAAAAATAATAAACAGTGAGGTGATTATCATGAAATTAAGTGCACGCAATCAGTTAAAAGGGAAAGTAGTAAGTATCAATAACGGAGCTGTAAACTCCATCGTTTCTATTGATATCGGCGGTGGAAACATTATCACAGCAACCATCTCCTGTGCAGCAGTTGAAGAATTAAACCTGAAAGTAGGTTCTGATGCTTATGCAGTGATCAAGGCTACTAATGTCATGGTAGGTATTGATGAATAAACTTTACACAGCTCAGGAGGTCGCAGACCGTCTGAAGATCAAAAAGACGACGGTCTATGAACTTATCAAGCGCGGTGAGCTGGAATCTTCAAAAATCGGAAAACAACTCAGGGTCAGCGAAGAGCAGTTGACACAGTATCTTAACAGAAGCAGTTCCGGCAATTCCGGAAGCGGGCAGGATATTCCATACACTTCTGTTAATTTTGAACCTGAGAGCTCTCTGCTGAAAAGAGATTATCTGCTTCATTCCAGTGGTATCATTTTAAGCGGCCAGACTTCTGCCGCCCTGGAGCTTCTTCTCGGCAAAATGTCCGCTCATCCCGATGGACTTCCTGTCCTGCAGTCTCATATGAATGACTATAACGGACTTTATTCCCTGTATTTCGAAAAAGCACATATCGCTGCTACCAGTCTGGATATAGATGATATCCGTCACCTAGTTCCCGGAATCCCGCTAATACTTCTTTCTTTATATAAATACTCTGTCGGCTTCTATGTACAGGCCGGAAATCCTGAAAAGATTTCTTCTGTGGAGGACCTGACGGATCCGAAAGTTGTTTTTATGAATCGTGAAAAGGGAAGTGCCCGCAGGGTTTATCTGGACCGTCTGTTGAAAGAACGGGGAATCTCTTCTGAAAAAATCAGCGGATACAGAAATGAAGCTGTCTCTGATATGTCATCTGCATCTGCTGTTTTTGAGCACAGAGCGAATGTTGCTTTTGGAGAAGAAATGATCGCACGTTACTTTCCGGGACTTGATTTCGTCCCTGTGACTGATATGCAGATGTATCTGGCAATTCCTGCAGAATCTGTGAGAAAGCCGGGGTTCTCTGCTCTTGTGGAAATTGTACAGTCTGAAGATTTCAAAACTGAGATTCATCATCTGACAGGTTATGATACCTCTTATACCGACAAAATGATCTGCATATAAGAAACCTGTAACATAATAAAAAGCCCTACTGTCCGGGATATACGCTTATGACGTACATGCCGCTTATACAGCAGGGCTTTTCTTATACATTATTTACAACCAAGAAGTGTTTTTCCGATAAAGTATCCAAGCACCAGAATACCAAGTGCGATTCTGTACCATCCGAATGCCTTAAAGTCATGTTTCTTTATGTATCCCATCAGGAATTTGATCGCGATAATGGAAACTACAAATGCCACTACCATTCCCACGATCAGGATCATCATCTCTGTTCCTGTGAAAGAGAAACCGAATTTCAGGATTTTCAGAAGACTGGCTCCGAACATGACCGGGATTCCCAGGAAAAAGGTAAATTCTGCTGCTACTGTACGGGAGGTTCCTGCAAGGATACCACCGATAATGGTGGAACCTGAACGGGATGTACCCGGAACTACGGAGAGTACCTGGAACAGACCGATGATGAGTGCAGTCTTAAATGACAGATTTTCCAGATTTGTACAGGTTGGTCTTCTTCTCTTGTTATAATTCTCAATGACAATGAAGAGGATACCATATACGATCAATGCAATGGCAACTACTACATAGTTATTAAATTTCTCTTCAATGACATCATTAAACGGAAGTGCGATAACAATCGTCGGTATACAGGCTACTATAATTTTAAACCAGAGTACCCATTTCTCTTTATCACAGAACTTCTCCACAAAAGTAAGAATTCCTCTGGATACTGCACCATGCCTGTTAAGCACTGCCTGCTGTTTCTTTGAAATTGGTCTGATATAAAACGGCCACAATTTGTTCCAGTAGAGAACTACAACCGCGAGGATCGCGCCAAGCTGGATCACTACGAAAAACAGATTCTTAAAATCCTCTGTCACATTCAGTTTCAGGAACTCATCCACCAGGATCATATGTCCGGTACTGCTGATCGGGAGCCATTCTGTGATTCCCTCTACAATCCCAAGGAAAATGACCTTTAACAGTTCAATAAAATCCATAATCTTTCCCTTCCTGTTTTCTTTTTTGTTGTTATTCTTATTTACAACGATTTTCAACCGGATCAGACAGGTTTCTGCCAGATAATAAGTAATGCAAAAGACCCACATATATCTATCTGACTCACTGTAAATACTCATATGATTATATTACACACCATGCCACTGATACAACTGTAATCTGTATTTTTCTGCTGATTCTATAAGATAAAAACAGCCGCCTTTTCTCCGACAGAGAAAATTACGGCTGCTTTTCATCATTTCATATTATTTATCAGTTCTTTATCTTCTTGCAATCGTAGCAATATCAATAAGAGATAAATTGTTCAGGTCTGTATTCTCAAGGCTGGTTGCCAGTGCTTCTGCTGTATCCAGAGAAGTAAGGACATTGACACCTGTCTCGATGGCGTTACGTCTGATGACGAAACCATCTTTCTGATGCTCTACGCCCTGTGGCGGAGTATCGATGACAACGTCGATCTTATGACCAAGGATAAGGTCCATAAGGTTCGGTGCAGGCTGCTCCAGCTTATTTGTACGGATAACTTTGATTCCGTTTTCTTTGAGGACTTTTGCAGTTCCCAGTGTAGCATAGATTCTGTATCCAAGTGCTTCAAATCTTCTTGCGATCGGGATGATATCCTGTTTGTCTTCGTCTTTAACAGTGATGATCATGTTTTTATGTTTCGGAAGACGGATACCTGCTCCGATAAATGCTTTGTAAAGCGCTTCATTGAATGTCTCAGCAATACCAAGGCACTCACCTGTTGACTTCATTTCCGGTCCAAGACTGATATCAGCACCGCGAATCTTCTCAAATGAGAATACAGGCATCTTGATTGCATAGTGTTTTGCTTCCGGCTGAAGTCCCGGTTCATAGCCCATGTCTTTCAGCTTGTATCCAAGGATTACCTTCGTTGCAAGAGGAACGATCGGAATTCCTGTTACCTTGCTGATGTACGGTACAGTACGGCTGGAACGAGGATTAACCTCGATCACATATACATCATCTCCAAGAACAATGAACTGGATGTTGATCATACCGATAACATGCAGTGCTCTTGCAAGACGTCTGGTGTATTCTGCAATTGTCTCTTTTGCTTTCTCGCTGATGGTCTTAGCCGGGTATACGGAGATACTGTCACCGGAGTGGATTCCGGCACGCTCGATATGTTCCATGATACCAGGAATCAGGATATCCTCGCCATCGCATACAGCATCTACTTCGATTTCCTTACCCATCAGGTATTTATCAACAAGGATCGGGTGCTCCTGTGCGATCTGGTTGATCACACCGATATACTCTTCTACGTCCTCATCGCTTACAGCGATTCTCATGCCCTGACCACCAAGTACATAGGAAGGACGAACCAGAACCGGATAGCCCAGCTCATTTGCTGCTTTCTTAGCTTCCTCAGCAGTAAATACTGTCTGTCCCTTTGGTCTCGGGATCTCGCATTTTTCAAGAATCTCATCAAAGAGCTCACGGTCCTCTGCTGCATCTACGTTCTCCGCAGATGTTCCGAGAATCTTAACGCCCATCTTTGTCAGTGCTTCTGTTAATTTGATAGCTGTCTGACCACCGAACTGTACAACTGCTCCGTCCGGTTTCTCGATATTTACTACATTCTCAACATCTTCCGGTGTCAGAGGCTCGAAATACAGTTTATCTGCAATATCAAAGTCTGTACTTACTGTTTCCGGGTTGTTGTTGATGATAATGGTCTCATAGCCTTCTTTTGCAAATGCCCATGTACAGTGTACGGAACAGAAGTCGAACTCAATACCCTGACCGATACGGATCGGACCGGAACCAAGTACCAGGATTTTCTTTTTATCCGGTGTTGCTACTGCTTCATTCTCTGTGCCTTCATCGCCGTATACAGAATAGTAATATGGTGTTGCTGCCGCAAACTCTGCAGCACAGGTATCAACCATCTTGTATGCTGCTTTGATCTGGTATTCTTCACGAAGAGCTTTGATTTCTTCTTCTGTTTTACCTGTCAGACGAGCAATGATATAATCCGGAAATTCCATGCGCTTTGCTTCCAGAAGAAGCTCTTTTGTAAGCTTTCTGGTTTTAAGTGCATTTTCCATTCCAACAAGGATTGCCAGCTTATCAATGAACCAGATATCAATCTTGGTAATGTCATGAAGCATGGACTGCGGCATACCGCGGCGGATTGCTTCTGCGATTTTCCAGATTCTGCGGTCATCTACGATTTCCAGTTCTGCCAGAAGTTCTTCATCTGTAAGCTGTGTAAAATCGTAGGACATAAGGCTGTCTACATGCTGTTCCAGAGAACGAATTGCTTTCATCAGAGCGCCTTCAAAGTTATGGCAGATGCTCATAACCTCACCGGTAGCTTTCATCTGAGTCGTAAGGGTTCTCTTTGCAGTAATAAATTTGTCAAATGGAAGTCTCGGAATCTTCACTACGCAGTAGTCAAGCATTGGCTCGAAACTTGCATATGTTTTTCCTGTGATCGCATTCGGGATCTCATCCAGTGTGTAACCCAGAGCAATCTTTGCTGCAACCTTTGCGATCGGGTAACCTGTTGCCTTACTTGCAAGTGCAGAGGAACGGCTTACACGCGGGTTTACCTCGATTACACAGTATTCAAAGCTGTCCGGTTTCAGAGCGTACTGAACGTTACATCCACCTGTGATTCCAAGTTCTGTGATGATGTTCAGGGCTGAAGTACGGAGCATCTGATATTCTTTATCTCCCAGTGTCTGAGATGGAGCAACTACGATAGAGTCACCTGTGTGGACACCAACCGGATCAATGTTCTCCATGTTGCAGACTGTGATGCAGTTTCCTGCACTGTCACGCATTACTTCATATTCAATCTCTTTCCATCCTGCGATGCAGCGCTCTACCAGAACTTCACCTACACGTGAAAGACGAAGACCATTCTCTAGGATTTCACGAAGTTCATATTCATTATGAGCGATACCGCCGCCGCTTCCACCGAGTGTGTAAGCAGGACGGAGAACTACCGGATAACCAATGATGTTTGTAAATGCAAGACCATCTTCTACTGTTGTAACAACCTTGGATGCTGCGATCGGCTCACCGATCTTCTCCATGGTATCTTTAAATTCCTGACGGTCCTCCGCTTTCTTGATTGTCTGGGCAGTTGTACCGATCAGTCTTATATTGTGTTCTTTGAGGAAACCTTTCTCATCCAGCTCCATGGCAAGGTTTAATCCCGCCTGGCCGCCCAGTGTAGGAAGGACGCTGTCCGGTTTCTCTTTCAGGATAAGCTGTTCTACTACTTCTACTGTCAGAGGCTCGATATAAACTCTGTCAGCGATATCTTTATCTGTCATGATGGTTGCAGGGTTGGAGTTAAGAAGAACAACCTCAATGCCTTCTTCTTTCAGGGAACGGCATGCCTGTGTTCCTGCATAGTCAAACTCTGCTGCCTGGCCGATGATAATCGGGCCGGAACCAATTACAAGTACTTTTTTAATGTCTTTATTTCTTGGCATTATTTATTTCCTCCCATCATATCCATAAATCTGTCAAACAGGTAACTGGAATCCTGCGGTCCCGGGCATGCCTCCGGATGGAACTGTACAGTAAAAATATTCTTTCCAACGTATGCCATTCCTTCGTTTGTTCCGTCATTTACGTTCACAAATGCAGGATGAGCAATGTTTTTCTCCTCAAGGTCCTTGGCATCTACTACGTAGCCATGATTCTGGGAAGAGATGTAAACTCTGCCTGTTGTAAGGTCTTTTACAGGGTGGTTTCCGCCGTGGTGACCGAACTTTAATTTCTTAGTTTCGCAGCCAAGTGCAAGACCTATAATCTGATGCCCCATACAGATACCGCAGATTGGATATTTACCTATTAATTGCTTAACAGTATCAACTGTACCCGGAGCGTCAAGCGGATCGCCGGGACCGTTTGAAAGGAATACAAGGTCCGGATTTGCTTCTTCGATAACCGAAGCGGGAATGTTGGCAGGGAATACTGTAATTTTACAGCCTCTCTTCAATAAATCGCGGATAATACCTTGTTTTGCACCCATATCTATGAAAGCAACGTGCGGTCTGCCTGTTTCATTTAATGTATATACCTGCTCGGCAGTTGTGTCCATAATAACGTGACTGTTGTCAAGAGAATTCATAAGTACACCCTTCATTGTACCTGCTTCACGGATAACTCTTGTAAGTGCTCTTGTATCGATACCCTCAATACCTACAACACCCTGTTGACGAAGAAAATCATCAAGGTTCATTTCATTTCTGAAGTTAGACGGACAATCGCACTTTTCTCTTACTACAAATGCTTTAAGATTAGTGTGCTTTGCCTCCATATCCTCAAGATTAATTCCGTAGTTACCGATAAGAGGGAAAGTCATAGTGACAATCTGACCTGCAAAAGACGGGTCAGTAAGAGTTTCCTGATAGCCTGTCATACCGGTTGTGAAAACTACTTCTCCGACGATGTTTTTCTCAGCGCCGAAAAGCGTTCCCGAAAAACGCATACCGTTTTCCAAAATAAGCTGTGCTTTCATAATTGTTCTCCTTCCATGTTAGTGAATTAGGCTATATAGCCCAAAAAAAAAGACAATGAATAAATAACATTGTCAGTTGGTTTTAAAAAAAGAAAATAGAAATAAAGGGGAAACAGAATACCCTTTGTCTGCTTTTATTGAGTTGTAATTGCCTACGCAGTACATACTGTTTTATATCTCCTTTATGTCATTTTTATTATTGTACCACGCAATGAGTGGTTTGTCAAC
>OHVW01000641.1_pt1 | contig 11424 bp, 10 predicted proteins | sample 1579601 | NCBI WGS metagenome assembly OHVW01 (sample SAMEA3882549, study PRJEB24775) | human gut metagenome | biome: human-associated habitat; feature: intestine environment; material: feces | place: Netherlands | collected 2009/2010 | reverse complement strand
TTAGAAGTTTGATGGATGGGAAATAACGGATCTCCGCCTTTCCGACGATCTGATCAAACTGTACATATGTATTCTGCCAGTATCGGGAATCCTTGGAATTGTTACGGTTGTCGCCCATCATAAAGTAACAGTTTTCCGGTACTTCGTATGGTCCGAAGCTTCCAAGAGGAGTTTCCGACACAAAGGAATCATCCAGAGGTGTCTCTGAATCATTGATATAAACTTTACCATCTTTGATCTCTACTTTATCTCCGGGAAGACCGATGATACGTTTGATGAACAGCTGGGACTCATCATCCGGATATTTGAAGATCACAATGTCAAAGCGTTCCGGATCTTTCCATTTTTTTGAGATCTCGTGACCAAATACATCCATATTCAGACCATAGGCCAGACGATAGCCAAAGATACGATCTCCGGTCATAATGGTATTTTCCATAGATTCTGACGGGATCTTTGCATTGATCAGTACTACATTGTTGATAACCAGGACTACAACTACCACGATGATGATCATCTTGACGTAATCCCATATTTCATTCCAGATTTTCATAATAACTCTCCTCCAACTTTTCCTCTTTTAGTGTTCTGAGAAAGATTTCCGGAAGCGGTGCCGTAAAGACCTTCCCGGATAAATATGACAGGCTTCCTTTCATAGATGGAAACTCCATTCGAAAAGAATGAAGCAGCTGTCCTTTCAGTTTTTTATCGGCTTTTCCATATTTGGGATCACCAACAATCGAATGTCCCTCCGAAGCAAGGTGAGCTCGGATCTGATGTGCACGTCCTGTGATCAGTTCAACCTTAAGAAGGGTACGGGTTCCATTGGTACCCAACGGGTAATACTTTGTTTCCACTGGAAGGGCATTTTCTTTCTCTTGTTTATAGATGGTTACTTTATTGCTTTTTTTATCTTTTGCCAGATAACCTTTGATATATCTTTCTTCTTTTAAAACTCCCTCCACAAGACAGAGGTAATATTTATGAAGTTCCCTGGACTTGAACATCCCTGAAAGTTCCTGCAGACCGGAAAGGCTTTTGCCTGCCGCTATCAGCCCGCTGGTATTGCGGTCAAGGCGGTTGCATACGGAAGGACGAAAGGTTCTCAGATCATTCTCTGTAAGAGAGCCATTTTTCAGAAGATAGCCAGTCAGATATTCTACCAGTGAAGGGGTTCCGTCATCAGCAGGCTGAGAAAGCATTCCTGCCGGTTTGTTGATCAACAGGATATTTTCATCCTCGTAAATGATATCCAGAGCATAATGTGCCCGTGGAGCAGAATCATTTCCGCTGAATTTTTCAAATGTTTCATCACTTAAAAACAGTTTTACATGATCTCCTGAAAACAGCTTTTCATTCCCGGTGGCTTTTTTTCCATTGAGCGTGATATTTTTTTTCCTCATCATTTTGTAGAAAAAGCTCTTTGGAGCTTCACGGAGAAGCTTGGCCAAATATTTGTCAAAACGCTGTCCGGCCTCGTTTTCGTTAATGATAAATTCTTTCATTATATAATGCTCCTACAGACAGATTGCCAGGATCGTATGTTTGATCAGTTCTTCCCTGGAAAGATCCGGGTATCGCTCATCCGGCGTGAATTTAATCCCATTTCTTAAAGATTCTTTGTGCTCATTCATGGAATCCAGACGTTCCAGATAGGGTTTCAGGTCCCTCAGGATCTTTACATCTACTTTATATCCGTTTTTACGGATGATTTTCTGTGACTGCTCTGCAAGGTAGGCGATATCTGCTTTTGGATCACTGGTATAACCCACTACTGTATTTCCGCACACGGCAACAGCGTCCAGATAACCGCTTTTCTCATAAAAAGTCATGTACATTTCATAGGACATGACCAGGTCACCGGCATGCTTGCGGATCTCTTTATAGAGCTTTTCATCCATAGGATGACGTAACAGGATCATGATCAGGCTTACCATGGATTTACATCCTGGCAGACAGCCTACTACGGTCAGAACCGTCCAGACTGTCATTCTTGTTCCGTTGACGGCCCACGCCACAAAGAAAATGAGCAGTGGAAGCGAAAATAATCCTGCGGTGATCAAGAGTCTTCGTTTTTTTTCGCTGTTAAAATAACCGAAATCACCTTTTTTTGTTTTTCTTTTTCTGGTATTTTTCATGTGCCGAACTCCTTGTCTGTGTTTTTTTGGCTTTTTTATGAAGCTCTCTGGGACGGATCAGACATTTCGGTCCAAAGCCGACCAGATCCATACGTCCGGTCATCTTAAGTCCTTCCAGGACCAGTTCGCGATTTTCCGGATTTTTATACTGCATCAGTGCTCGCTGTATTGCTTTTTCGTGTGGATTTTTCGGCACATATACCTTTTCGCCTGTCAGCGGATGGATTCCTGTGTAATACATACAGGTAGAAAGTGTTGATGGCGTTGGATAAAAATCCTGAACCTGCTCCGGCGTAAATCCAAGATCACGGACGTATTCCGCAAGCTTCACGGCTTCCTTCATTGTACACCCGGGATGGGACGACATGAAATACGGAACGGCATATTGCTGCTTACCAGTCCGCGCATTTGCTTTTTCATATTCCTTCAGAAAGCCCTCATAAACCTCGTGCCTGGGTTTGCCCATAAACTTCAGGACTTCATCAGAAACATGCTCCGGTGCTACTCGCAGCTGACCGCTGACGTGATATTTCACAAGCTCATTAAGAAAAGTTTTATCCGGGTCTGCCATCAGATAATCAAACCGAATGCCGGAACGGACAAAAACTTTTTTAACTTTGGGGATATTCCTGACCTTTCTGAGAAGCTGAAGATAATCCTTGTGGTCTACCGTCAGATTCTTACACGGAGAAGGAAACAGGCACTGCCGCTCCTTGCAGACTCCTTTTGTCAGCTGCTTTTTGCAGGAAGGATAACGAAAATCAGCCGTAGGGCCTCCTACATCATGGATATAGCCTTTAAAATCCGGATCCTCCGTCATCTTTTCAGCTTCTTTCAGAATGGAATCGTGACTTCTTGTCTGAAGGATACGGCCCTGATGAAAGGTCAGCGCACAGAAATTACAGCTTCCAAAGCATCCTCTGTTGCTGGTCAGACTGAATTTGATCTCTTTCAGTGCCGGAATCCCGCCTTCTTTCTGGTACATGGGATGATATCGTCCTGTATAAGGCAGATCGTAAACATCGTCCATTTCCATCTGCGTCAGAGGCTGAGAGGGTGGATTCTGTATCACATATCCACGGTTCCCATAAGATTCTGCCAGAGGCTTTGCTGTAAATGGATCTGTGTTTCGGTACTGAATGGCAAAGCTGTCCGCATAAGCTTTTTTATCGGTCTGTACCTGTTCAAATGACGGAAGGACCACCGGATCGTAAACCCTGCTGATATCGTGGCTTTTAAAAACCGTCCCTGCCACATATGTGATCTCCTGGACCGGAATCCCGCTTTGCAGGGCTTCTGCGATCTCCAGGATGGAATGTTCCCCCATTCCATAAGAGATCAGATCCGCACCGGAATCGATCAGAATACTGTGCTTGACCTTATTTTCCCAATAATCGTAATGTGCCATTCTTCGAAGGCTGGCTTCGATCCCACCAAGAATGATAGGCGTATGTTTATAGGTCTGCCGGATCAGATTGCTGTATACAACAGAAGCCCTGTCCGGTCTTAATCCCATTTTTCCTCCCGGAGAATAGGCATCTGTGCTTCGGTGCTTTTTGGAAACCGTATAATGATTCACCATGGAATCCATGTTTCCTGCTGTAACGAGAAAACCCAGGCGCGGTTCCCCGAACACCTGGATGCTCTCCTTCTTTCGCCAGTCAGGCTGAGGGATCATGCCTACACGATATCCTCTGCTTTCCAGAAGACGTCCAATGATCGCAGATCCAAAAGACGGATGATCCACATAGGCATCTCCTGTCACGTAGACAAAATCCAACTCATCCCAGCCTCTTGACTTCATATCTTCTCTTGTAACTGGTAAAAAATCCTGCATTTATAATTCCTCGTATGTATGTGTATTAGTACTGTCTGCCCTGTGTTCATATGCTGTGATGGACTGCCTGGGCACGATAACCCTCTGCAATGATATCCAGCTGCCTGTGGAAGCGTTCCAGCTGACGCAAATCCTTGGTTTTGAATACCCGCAGGAACTCATCCTGTATTTTGCTGACTTCCCGTTCACTGGAAACACGGTAGAGATTTTCAATATTATTCAGAATATCCTTTACAAGATTGGACTGCATCTGAGATGAATTCTGGGCATCCATGATCTCATTGCGCACAGAAGACATTTCATGATCCAGCGAAATGATCGCATCGGATGCTTTACTAAGACGTTCTGCTACATGAGGAGGCATATCACCTTTGTATTTATACTGAAGGGAATGTTCGATCGTTGCCCAGAAATTCATTGCCATGGTACGGATCTGTATTTCTACCTGAAGCCGTTTCGGCCCATGAATAGTCTCCACTGTATAATAAAGGATCATGTGATAACTCCGGTAACCGCTCTGCTTGATATGCGTCAGATAGTTCTTTTCACTTTTGACTTCCATATCTGTTCTTTTTCGGATGATTGCAGCAACGGTATCGATATCTTCTTCAAACTGACAAATGATCCGTACTCCTGCCAGATCTTCCATTTCTGTTTCCAGCTGTTCGATCGGGATATCTTTACGCTGCATTTTCTCCAGGATACTGGAAACGCTTTTTACTCTTCCACTGACTTGTTCAATTGGAGAATAACGATCATTTTCGTGATACTCTTCTATCATATGTTTAAACTTGACTGTCAGTTCTTTGACAGCCAGCTCGTAAGGGCACAAAATACTTCGCCATAACTGTATTTCCATGTTGCTCGCTCCTTATCATCTGCCGTCAGTCTCTTTTTGGTTTTGGTGACAGCGGCATACATTTTTTATTATAACATATGTTTTGAAAAAAAAGGGATTGTTTATCAATTTTTTATTAAAAAATTATAGAATTATTTTCCTTTTTGTGTGATGCATCCACAAATCTATATATATGTATAATTCTGTATTTTATGAATATTTTTTATCAGGGCATAAAAATACCCTGGAGAAACCTTACGTCTCTCCAGGGTAAAAGTTCGAACATACTTCGAACGGGATCAGTCTTTCAGATTTTTGAGAACCTGTACAAGATAGTTCCATACTCTTTCTGTGGAAGCAATGCTGAGAACCTCCTCGGATGTATGGATATCCTTCATATCCGGTCCAAGGGATACACAGTCCAGTCCTTCCATTTTTTTATAGAAAAGCCCGCATTCAAGGCCTGCGTGGATCGCTACGACTTCAGGCTTATGTCCGTACATTTCCTCAAAAACTGCAACCATTTTATCTCGTAATGGAGATTCCTTTCTGTACTCCCATGCCGGGTATGCACCCTGTACTTCATAGTCACCACCAAGAAATTCTGTGAGATATTCAATCTTATCAGATAATGCACTGCATGCAGCGTCTACAGAGCTTCTTACACTGGAACTTGCAAAAAGCTCGTCCCTATCCAGACGGAGGATACCGATATTGCTGGAGGTTTCCACCAAGCCTTTGATGGTTCCGCTCATTTTCTGGATTCCGAATGGTACATTCTGCAGATAAAATACGATCTTTTCCTGACTTGTAGGATGAAGAACCTCTGCTGTTGCAGTACCCTTTTCTGTTATTTCAAAAGTAATGTTTTCGTCAGAACCAGTATATTCTTCACGGAGCTGCTCCTGGAGCTCTTTCGCGTAAGCTTTTACCTCAGCAACGGAATCCGTAAGAAATTCTGCGGTGCACTCTCTTGTAATGGCATTGTCTTTCTGCCCGCCTGTAAGAGAAATAAGGGCATATTCCGCTTTTTTCTTAAGTCCGTAAAGAAACCGTCCCATAAGTTTATTGGCATTCGCTCTGTTCTTGTCAATCTCGGCACCGGAATGTCCGCCCATAAGTCCACAGACTTTGACCTGTACCTTTTCTCCTTCTCCTTCTACACGCTGGACAGGGATATGGCTGATACCGGAAAGACCGCCGGCACAGCTGATCCAGAGACTTCCCTCCGCTTCAGAATCCAGATTGATAAATCTTCTTCCCTTCAGCACGCTGCAGTCCAGACCGACTGCACCAAGAAGACCAATCTCCTCATCAACCGTGAGCAGTACTTCAAGAGGAGGGTGTGGAATATCTGTACTGTCAAGAAGGGCAAGACCATAAGCAACTGCAATACCATCATCACCGCCAAGAGTTGTTCCGTTGGCTGTGATATAACCATCTTTTACAGAGATGTTCAAACCATCTTTTGTAAAATCATGATCTACATCCGGTCGTTTTTCACATACCATATCCATGTGGCCCTGGATGATCACTGTGGGAGAATTCTCATATCCTGGTGTGCCTGGCTTGTAGATCACTACATTATTCAGCTCATCCTGTACATATCTGAATCCATGATCCTTCGCGAATTCCACAAGGAAATCACTGATCTGTTTTGTATTTCTGGAACCGTGAGGAATCTTGCAGATTTCTTCAAAATAATGAAAAACTCTCTTTGGTTCACAATTTTCTAATACTGGCATAAATTCTGTCTCCTCCTGCTTCATAAATTCATTTGTCTTTTATAATAATCATATACTGTAAAAAAAGCAAGGACCTGTTTTTATGAAACGAAAAATAATCATATTTTTCTATATCTGCCTGTTGTTTTTTCTGCTTTTTCACCCAAAAGAAGCTCTTACCGGAGTAAAAAATGGACTTGGATTGTGGTTGAATATCATGATTCCCACTCTGCTGCCATTTCTGATCCTGACAGGAGCATTATTAAAAACTGGAAATATCCGGAAGCTTCTGAAACCATCTGCTTTCTTCTGGAAAACGTTTTTCGGGCTTTCACCTGCTGGAGCCTATGTTCTGATCCTGGGTCTGTTATGCGGATATCCTATGGGAGCCAAACTGGCACATGATCTGTACATAGACCAGCAGATTTCCCGCAGAGAAGGGGAATATCTTCTTACGTTTAGCTGCAATGCAAGTCCCGCATTTATCATTTCCTATCTTTCCGGGATACTCTTGAAAAATAAGATATCAGCAGTACAGATGATCCTCACTTTTCTGGCGGCAGATCTCTTTTGTATGCTGTTTTTTCGTTTCGTTGTATATCGTGGGCATACCGTGGACTCTGTCTGCGTAAACAAGATAAAAAAAGAGACATACCAACAGGACTCCATAGGAGTCATCCTGGATGTCTCGATCATGGACGGATTTGAAACCATCACACGTCTCGGGGGCTATATTCTCCTCTTCTCACTGATACTCGCCAGTATCAGCTTTTACTGGCCATTTCATGCACAAAGCTGTATGCTGTTCACAGCACCACTGGAACTAACTACCGGGCTGAAACAGATTGCCGGCGCACCACTGCCATGGAAAAGCAGATACCTTGCTTCTATGCTCCTGACTTCTTTTGGTGGCTTTTGCGTCATGGCTCAGACAAAAAGCGTATTGGAAAACAGTTTGTCACTGATCCCCTACGCTATTTCAAAATGTCTGAACGCCAGTGCGATATTCCTGATCCTAGTTTTCTCCGATATCGTCTAACAGATCTTCGTCTTCTTTTGTTATAGAAGAACTGTCATCATCCTGGAAGGTATTGGAGATTGCCGCTGCCTGAGCAGTCTGTGGTGCAAGCTCCTGACGATTATGATTAACAACCTCAAGGCAGCTCTGCAGAGCATCAATAAATGCTTTGTATTTACCACCGGCATCTTCAAGTGTCTGATTCAGGACAGAACCGATATTAGCCATCATATCATCTGTGTATGTGATCGCACTGAGACGAATGCTGTTTGCATCCTGTGTTGCAGAATCAAGAATCTCCTGAGCCTGCTTGTTTGCAGCATTTATGGTCTCATTTGCCTGTGCATATGCTTTCTGCATGATCTCATGCTGTGTAACAAGTTCCTGAGCTTTGGCCTGAGCATCTGCGATCAGACTGTCAGCTTTAGCCTGAGCATCCTCAAGGATCGCATCCTTATTGCTGATGATCTTCTGATAACGTTTGATCTCATCCGGAGTTTTCAGGCGGAGTTCTCTCAGAAGTTCCTCAATTTCTTCTTTATTTACCACAATCTTAGTAGTTGACAGTGGCTGGAATTTACAGCTGTCCACATATTCCTCAATCTCACCGATAATCTGTTCAATTCTGCTGCTCATAGTATATACACTCCTTATTTTCTATTTCTGTTACTGTACGCTCTATGTGAACAATAACTTATTTGTTGTCTGCTGTAAGACGAATCTTCTCAATAACTGCATCCGTTATCTCGGCCGGTGCAAACTTACTCAGGTCGCCTCCAAAATGTGCAACTTCCTTCAATATTGTAGAACTCAGGTATGCATATTCCAGACTTGTAGTCAGAAATACAGTATCTACATCCGGTGCAAGTACACGATTGGTCTGAGCCATCTGGAGCTCATACTCAAAATCTGTAACTGCACGAAGTCCACGTATGATCACCTGAGCGTGATTCTCTCTGGCAAAATTCACAGACAATCCCTCAAATGGTTTTACCTCGACATTAGGAACGTCCCGAGTCGCCTTTTCTAATATATTAACACGTTCCTGCACAGAAAACAACGGACTTTTTGAAGAATTATGTAAAACGCCCACTATCACTTTGTCAAAAGAAACTGCTGCTCTCCGGATCACATCAAGATGTCCATAGGTAGCCGGATCAAAGCTGCCGGGATATACTGCTATTTTCATTTATTTTTACTCTCTCTTTCCTCTGGCACATACACATATGCATAACAACACGAATGCTGCCTGCAGGCAGCAATCTTATGATAATTTCAGGAAGCAATGTATTCATTCTGAAATTATTATAGTTAATTATGCACGTTCTAAAAATACATGCTTATTTGTTTTATACTCTTTCGAACGCAGCTGCCTGTAACCGAGAGATTCCACATAACTGAAATCCGTCTGAAGATCCGCTTCCACAATAATAAGTGTATTCTTATCTGCAACTGTGCTGTCTTTCAGATATTCCAGCACCTGTCTTTCCAGTTCATTATTATATGGGGGATCCATAAAAATAATGTCAAAAACACCTTTTCCCTCAAGGGAACGCAATGCCTGCAACACGTCCATGTTCAGCAGTTTACCATCTTCTGCCAGTTTTGTAAATGCAAGATTTTCTCTGATGCATGCAGCAGCTTTTGGATTCTTCTCCACAAACACTGCATAAGAAGCCCCTCTGCTCAGAGCTTCGATTCCGATCCCGCCACTTCCGGAAAAAAGATCCAGGAAACGGCATTCCAAAAGCTCCGGCTGAAGTATATTAAATAATGTTTCTTTGATTCTGTCAGTAGTAGGTCTTGTGTCTATCCCCGGAATTGTTTTCAAATTAAGCCTTCTGGCTTTACCTGCGATCACTCTCATTTCAGATTCAGTCTCCAATCCAGGTCTCCTCTTGCAAGCCCTAAAATAAGAAGTTCTGCTGTGGCAATATTTGTCGCTACAGGAATATTGTACTGGTCGCATCTTCTCACGATGCTTGTGATATCCGGTTCTTTAGGATCAATCATGACCGGATTGTAGAACAGAATGACCATATCAAGATCCTGACGCTCTACCATCTCCATAAACTGCTTGTCTCCACCAATACTGCCGGCAAGGAATTTATGCACATGAAGGCTTGTCGCTTCTTCTATTCTCCGTCCGGTTGTACCTGTGGCATAGACCTCATGTTTGGCAAGTATATTCTTATAAGCGATGCAGAAATCTTCTATCAGTACTTTTTTACTGTTATGTGCGATTATACCTAAGTTCATAGTTTCTCCTCTCCGTTTCTCCTATTTATTTTGCGGATTTTATCTTTTATCCACAATCCTAACTGTAATTATAACAAAGCACTAAATAAAACGCAATTAAAACTTAAAAAATATACATAATTCATAATTTATTAATATTTTTCTTACAGTCATCATGCAAGTTTTCCTGTTTCCATGCTCTTCCTGTCCATGCGAAAACTTCCAGTGTATTATTTCTGCATCTTCATATACTAGCATTGCAACACAAAAACACTTTCAAAAGAAAACAACAACCAAGGAGGAAATTGATATGTCAAACACAAAATCTTCTAACCAGACAGCTGTACCGGAAGCAAAAGGTGCGTTAGACCGTTTCAAATTCGAGGTTGCAAATGAATTAGGCGTACCGCTTACAGACGGGTACAACGGTAACCTGACTTCTAAACAGAATGGTTCTGTCGGAGGTTATATGGTCAAGAAAATGATCGAAGAACAGGAAAAACAGATGTCCGGTCGATAGGGACAGTCAGTGAAGGTATCACAGGCATTTCTGCCGGATACAAAAAGGGAATGTCTGATAAACAGGCACTCCCTTTTTCTCTGATCACTAAGCTGGAAATCGGACTTGAACCGACGACCCCTTCATTACGAGTGAAGTGCTCTACCGACTGAGCTATTCCAGCATTCGTACTGCTTTTGCAGTCACGAATTATATTATATCAAATTTTTGAATAAAAGCAACTCTTTTTTAAAAAAATTACACTTTAAAATAAACATAAAAAATAGGTATTGAAATCTGTAACCAGATATGGTAAACTTTTTACAATTTGAGAAAGTGTGGGCGCTCTGGAATTGAAAAGACTCCAAGAGTGCCCCTTTTTTGAGAATAAAAGAGTATTACGAAGGGATAAGGTGAACATATGAAAGCGTTTCTAATTTTAGAAGACGGAACTGTGTTTGAAGGCACAAGCATCGGCTCAACAAAAGATATGATTAGTGAGATTGTATTCAATACTTCAATGACTGGATACTTAGAGGTGCTGACAGACCCTTCTTACGCCGGACAGGCCGTTGTCATGACATATCCGCTGATCGGAAACTATGGTATTACACCGGATATGGAGTCCAAGAAGGCGTGGCCGGATGGTTATATTGTAAGAGAATTGTCCAGAATGCCAAGCAACTTCCGTTGTGAAGGTACAATTCAGGATTTCCTGAAAGAACAGGATATTCCGGGAATTGCAGGAATTGATACCAGAGCACTTACCAAAATCCTCCGCGAAAAGGGTACAATGAATGGTATGATCACAACGAATGAAAATTACAATCTGGACGAGGTACTTCCGAAACTTCATGCATACAAAGTAGGAGATGTAGTTTCCAAAGTAACTTGCAGTGAAAAATATGTCTTAGAAGGCAATGGACCAAAAGTTGCATTGATGGACTTTGGTGCTAAGAACAACATTGCAAGGTCTTTAAATGATCGTGGATGTGAAGTTACCGTTTACCCGGCAAATACACCTGCAGAAGAGATCATTTCCGTAAATCCGGACGGTATCATGCTGTCGAACGGACCTGGCGATCCGGCGGATTGCACTTCCATTATTAAAGAAATCAGAAAATTATACGAC
>OHVW01000640.1_pt1 | contig 11426 bp, 10 predicted proteins | sample 1579601 | NCBI WGS metagenome assembly OHVW01 (sample SAMEA3882549, study PRJEB24775) | human gut metagenome | biome: human-associated habitat; feature: intestine environment; material: feces | place: Netherlands | collected 2009/2010 | reverse complement strand
TCTTCCGATCTATCGTGTCCTGCAGACACTGAAACTGCAGCTGACCAGCGATATTTTCCGGCAGTACGTTCATGAATCCATCCACCGCGTCAACAATCTGTCTTTTCCACGGGGCAATGGTCATATCTCCTGTCTTGCCGGAAACTGCTCCTTCTTCATCAACTGGCAGGGCTTTCTTTTCCCCTGTGTGATGTTATCCGAAATCTCCGCCCCTGTTTTTGATCTTGGATTTATTTCCGCCTGGGAAAAAGTTTCCGCCGCTGCACAGAAGATTTCCCTAAGTTCCCAATGCTGTCAATGCCGTTTGCAACCGATATGCCGCACCTGCGTCGCAGCCGCGTTTTTAGAAACCAGTTCTTATCGGGGAATGCCTGGTTATCTCTGCCGCTATTCCGAGCATTACTATCACCTGCTGCTGGCAGAAGAAGCTTCTTTTTCCTCCATCGCCTTATAGTCTTTACATATGCTGAAAACGCCGGACAGATTTTTCTCTGCCCGGCATTTTCTATCTTCATGTTTATGATTCAAGCAGCTGCAATACCGCATCCAGCATAACTGTCTCACCTTTTTCCAGTTTTACCGCTTGACGCATCTCTCTATACACAACTTCCCCTTCATACGCCTGATCCGCCGTAACCGCACACCGTGTCAGTTTTCCATTCTCCCACGCAAGTGCAATCGATGCATTTCCAACCAGCCGCAGGCCTTTCACTTCTCCATGATCCCACGCCTTCGGCAGCGCCGGAAGGAGAATGATTTTGTGTTCTCTGCTCTGCGCCATCGCGCGCTCCAGCTTTTCGGTAATCTTCTCTGCCTCTTCGATCACCAGAGTATGACCCATGGTATACACACGGCCGCCCGTTGCTTTTGCCGACAGGCACATGGCAAATTCCAGGGCATTTTTTCCGAGGTTTCCGCTCAGATAAATCGTATGATCGTTGACCTTTCCTGTACGGTCAAAATATTTTGCACGGTTCAGCATCACCTCAACCGACACTTTTCCCTTCGGTGCACGAAGATGCAGCACCATACAGTCCGCCGGTCTGGAAATGAAGCAGGTTCGGCAGATTTCCAGCGATCATCGCACCAAGCCGTCCATTCTGTCACCAAAAGAGGGAGGCAGACGATTCCACCTCCCTCTTCGTTTTTCAATTTCTATCTAATACTTAATACTCGACGTTCTGTTCATTTCCTTCTTTTCTGACCGTCAGAATCTCTGTCTCACGTCCTGTCAGCGCGCGGCTTCTTTCGCCCGGCTGCTGTCCGCCGATGGAGATTTCATACTCGCCCGGCCGTACGACACATCCGCCGTCCTCTGTGATAACAGCAAAATCTCTTGCATGCAGTGTCACGGAAACCTCTTTTTCTTCTCCTGCCTGCAGTTCCACGCACGCGATGCCTTTTAACTGGAAGCCTGGCTCACCCGGCTGTGCGTTTTTGTATTTCACATAAACCTCCACGCTCTCATGCAGCGGATATGCACTCTCATTCTTCACCTTCGTGCACACGGTCACATCGTCGAGCACCGCGCTCGTCTCCTGCTCCGTTTTTGCGCCGCTGTAGGAAATTGTTCCATACGTCAGTCCATATCCAAATGGATACAGAATATTTTTATCAGTATAGCGGTAGGTTCGTCCTGCCATGCTGTAATCGGTGAACTCCGGCAGATTTTCTGTTCCCTGATAGAAAGTCACCGGCAGTTTTCCGTTCGGTGCATAATCGCCGAACAGCGCCTCCGCCACGGCTTTTCCGCCGCGCGCACCCGGATACCAGCTGTCAAGAATAGCCGGTACATGCTCCTCGGCCCAGGACAGGTCGATGGCACTTCCTGCCGAGAGAACGAGGACTACCGGTTTTCCAACCGCTGTGATTGTCTCAAGCAGTTCCTCCTGTAAGCCCGGCAGATTGAGGCCCAGCTTATCGCCGCTCGCGTATTCGTTTCCGGCATCGCCTTCCTCGCCCTCAACAGTTGCATCAAGTCCAAGGCACAGAACGACAACGTCTGCGTGCTCAGCGGCAATGACAGCCTCTTTGAAACGGTCTTTGTCCTCGCCGAGTCCTTCGACTTTATTTTTATACAGATGGCAGCCCTCTGCGTATGTCACTCTCACATCATCACCGACATACTGCTGAATTCCTTCCAGCGGTGTGATGTATCTGGACGATGTTCCCTGATAGTTTCCAACCAGCGCTGCTCTCGAGTTCGCGTTCGGTCCGATCACGGCGATACTGCGGATCTTCTTCACATCGAGCGGCAGCATGTTGTTTTCATTTTTCAGCAGAACCATACTTCTTCTCGCTGCCTCGACGGACAGATCAACATGCTCCTTGCACTCGACTAGATCGTAGGACAGATCTTCGTACGGTGACGGATAGTCTTTCATCATACCGAGGCGGATGCGGATTTCCATCAGACGCTCAACTGCCGCGGTGATTGCCTCTTCGGATACCAGGCCATCCTCGTATGCTTTCGGCAGATGCAGGAAAGCAACGCCGCAGTTCAGGTCACAGCCGTTGTTGACGGCACGCGCTGCGGACTCCTCTACATTTTTGGTCACTCTGTGGTGCTCATGGAAATCTATGATTGCCCAGCAGTCGGAGACAACATGGCCTTCAAAGCCGAACTCATCGCGCAGGATGTCCTTTAACAATGTCTTGCTTCCGCATGCCGGTTCACCGTTGACACGGTTATACGCGCCCATGACTGCCTCGACTTTTGCATCCCTGACACAGCGTTTGAAGGCATACAGATAGGTGTCATACAGATCATGTTTGCTGACTCTTGCGTCAAACTCATGGCGGATCGCCTCTGGGCCGCTGTGGACGGCGAAATGTTTGGCACACGCCGCTGCCTTCGGGTGATCCGGGTCCGGTCCCTGTAATCCGCGGATGTAGGCGCATCCGAGCTCACCAGTCAGATACGGGTCCTCACCATATGTCTCATGGCCGCGGCCCCATCTCGGATCACGGAAAATGTTGACGTTCGGTGCCCAGAAGGTCAGGCCTTTGTAGATGCCGCGGTCGCCTTTTCTTGAAAACTCGTTGAATTTTGCACGTCCCTCGGTAGAAACAACATCACCGATCTCCTGCAGCAGCTCTTTATCAAACGTTGCTGCAAGGCCAATAGCCTGCGGAAATACCGTTGCCACACCAGCTCTTGCCACGCCGTGCAGCGCTTCATTCCACCAGTTGTATGCCGGAATGCCAAGACGCTCGATCGCCGGTGACTGATAGACCATCTGGCTCATTTTTTCTTCCAGCGTCATCTGGGAAACCAGCTGTTTTGCATACTCTCTCGTCTCTTTACTCATAGGTAAAATCCTCCCGAAATTTGTTGCCTCTATTGTATCGCCGCGTTTCCCGTTCGGCTAGTCAAGTATTGCTCTTTGCTTCTCATTTTATGCGATTTTTGCGAATGACACGAGGAAATCGTGTATGCGTAACCATCCGATATACACGCAGAAACTCCCGGCAGAATTTCTCGTATAAGATCTTCCGTCGGGAGTTTCCCTTATCTATTCCTGTGAAATTTTATTTCTGATACTCTTCCTCGATATTTTTTACCGCACGGAGCTTGTTCGCGTATTCCAGAATCTCTTCTTTGGAATATTTCTGTTTCCGGCACCAGGTGAGGATTTCTTCTTTTACTTCCTCCGGCATCTTGTTGTTCATGCGCAGACAGTCACAGAAGGTTCTCTTCGGAGAATAATATTTGTAGGAACCAAACTCTGTCTTTTTCTCACAGATTTCGCCCGGGACATCGGCATTCTGGAAATAAAAACGTCTGATTTCAAAATTTTCCAGATCCATTTTTTTTCGGTCTGTCCGTGCTGTTGCAACTGCAATCGTAGCCGGCTCTTCTTTCAGCATTCCGGCAAGCCATGCAGCACTGTCCATGCAGATGACTGCGCGTGGGTTTACTTTCGCAATTTCGATATATTGATAGTCTTCCGGTTTTTCATAACCACAGTCCTTGCACCAGTACCAGCCGCGTGCAAATCGTTCCAGACTTCCTTCCTCTTCCATTTCTGCCAGCTGCAGTACGGTCACCTGATGATCTCTGAGGTCTGCGAAGCTCATATATCCATGATGTTCTTTAAATAACGTCGTGATCTTCTGGTATGTTTTAAAAAGCATATTTTCTTTCCCCTTTCAGGATGTGATACATCTTTTTTCATCTATAGGCGTTTGCACATATAATATTCCAATTTTCATGGAATGGCAAGCACTAATTTGCAAAAACCATGTTTTTTCTCTGTTTTTTTCTTATTAGCTGCTGCTAACATATTTCTCTTTTCATCACTTATAAGTATAACTTTTTTACCTGAAATATGCAACCTGCTGATCCGCTTTTTCTGTTCTCATACCAGCAGAAAAAGACCGGATTTCTTACTTCTCATCCGGTCTTTTTCTCTTTCATTCTATCTTTTAACGTTTACCGTAAAACCTTTTTCACTCTGCCGCTTCCAGAATTTCTTTTAATGCTTTGATATAAAGTTTACACTCCTCCATCGTTCCCACGCTGACACGGCTCATCTCGAATGCGCCGATACGGATGCCCTTTTCCATCAGCTGTTCCTGAATCCAGGCAGGATCTTTTCCGGTATCGAAGTAGATGAAATTCGACTGGGACGGATAAACCCTGCAGCCAAGCGCTGCCATCTCTTTTTCCAGATACTCTCTTCCCTCCACGATTTTGGCTTTCTGCTCCTGATAATATTCCTGGTCTGCCAGGCCTGCCACTGCCGCTTTCTGGGCACAGACATTCAGGTTCCAGGAAGCGGAACATTTCCGCATGATTCCAATCAGCTCTTCGGATCCCAGCGCATAGCCGACACGAAGGCCTGCCATCGCATAATATTTGGAAAAGGTGCGGAGAACCAGAATCGGTTTTTCCGGATGCGCTTTCATATAATCAACCATACTGCAGCAGTCCGGCTCGGTAGCAAACTCCATGTATGCCTCATCCATCACCAGCAGCACGTCCTCCGGAAGGGTATCTGCGAATGCCTCCAGCTCCCCGATCGGCACATACGTTCCGGTCGGGTTATTCGGATTGCAGATCACCACAATTTTTGTTTTTTCACCGATTTTTTCTTTCATGGCAGGCAGATTAAATTTCTGCTCCTCGGTTACCGGTACGGAAACCGGCAAACCGCCATTTAAATACGCCATGTCGGCAAATGCCCCGTAGGTCGGAGCGGAAAACAGTACCTCATCTCCCTCGTCCAGAAAGGTCAGTCCGATCATATCGATCATCGCACTCGATCCGGCTCCGGTCAGTACATTTTCTGCTTTTAATCCGTACTGTTCTGCCACCTTCTGTTTCAGCAGTACTGCCGCAAAGTCAGGATAAAAATGGCTTCCCGCCATGGAGTCGGTGACATTCCGTAATTGTTTTCGTTTAATCCCATATGGATCAGTTTTGAGGTGTCCTTCGCAAATGCTTTCTGACGTTTGCTCGGCGGCATACTCTGTAATGCGTGGCTGATGATTTTATTTACTTCCATATTCATTTCCTCCTGTTTCCACGGCTTCTATTGTTTTTTTTCCGGAAAATTACCGTTTTACGGCTCCCCTCGAAACAGCTGCTAAGCCATCTGCGGAGCCTTCCCGTTTTCCGATTTTTTGCTTAAGACTCAGAAGAGCTGTCTCCTAATACCAGATATTTGGTACGGATCATGTTTCTGGACGGGTCAATCTCAAAGTTTGTGATGTCGGTGCTTACCAGATAAATATTGGAAGAATTCAGTACCGGTACGCCGAAACAGTAGTCGTTTACCAGTACGCTCTCAGCCTGGTGCAGCAGCTCAAATCTGGCGGCCGGATCGCTTTCCTCATTCGACTGTGCCATCAGTTCATCATACTCCGGGCAGTTGGTCTTGTTATCGTTGTAGCTGTCGTTGGAGCGGTACATGGAAAGGAAGGTGAACGGATCGGTAAAGTCTGCGGTCCATCTCATGCGGGCAAGCTGGAAATCGCCGGATCTTCTCTCTGCTACCTGTACCTGCTGCTCTTCTGCCTGAAGCTCCACCTCGATGCCAAGGTTTGTTTTCCACTGTGCCTGCAGGGCCTGTGCCATATCGCTGTCAAGCTGGAGGCTCGGATATTTGTAGGTGATGGCCGGGAAGCCTTCTCCATCCGGGTAACCGGCCTCTGCCAGAAGCTCTTTTGCCTTGTCCGGATCAAAGCCGATCGGATCTTCCTCTGCTTCCTCTGCCCAGTCCTTGCCGCTTGCGGAGGATTTCAGATGTTTTGCTACGAAGAAATCACTTGCCTCATAAGAGGAACCGCACGCGGAAGCTACCTCATCGCGGTTGACTGCCATAGAGAACGCCTGGCGGACGCGGACATCGTCAAATGGTGCTTCATTTACATTGAACAGTACATAATAACTAGTCTGAGATGGAGAAGCAATCAGCTCATCGCTGTCTTTATACTCGTCCATAACGGTATAATCTGCTGAGATAAAGTTCAGCTCACCGGATTTATACGCATTGATGATGGACTGTGTATCGTCCATAACCATTTTTTTGATCGTATCGGTTTTGATCCGGTCTGCCTGAACGTAATTTTCATTTTTCTTATAAACGCTGTACTGGTTCGGTACATACTCTGCGAGGTAGTACGGTCCGCAGCTTACCAGTGCATCCATGTCATTTCCCATTGCCCAGTCGCCGTTGGTCTCGGTCTGAAGCTCACGATGCGTCGGCATATAAACCGGAAGTACAAAGAGCTGTTCGAAGTAAGCGCACGGCTCCTTTAAGTTGAATACGATGGTCTTATCATCGCTGGTGTCTACGCCAAGTCCGCTCTCATCGCCGGTTCCGTTGTACATCTCCTCAGCTCCCGCAATCGGGTAAAGCATTGAGGAATAACCACTCTTGCAGTTCGGATCCAGTGCGCGGACAATGGTATTTTTGAAATCGGCACTTGTCACATCGTCTCCGTTGCTCCATTTTGCATCGCTGCGGAGGTGTACGGTGTACTGTGTCATATCCTCATTGACATCAACGCTTTCTGCCAGAATGTAATCCCAGGAACCGTCCTCTTTCATTTCCATGATCGGCGCCATACACACATCATCGTAGGACCACCACCATAAACCGCTCTCTCCTGCACTGTCCAGGCTTCCGGCCTCGGTATACATCGTTGTCACAATCATATCGGAAGTACTGCCGCTTTTGCCTCCTCCGGAAGAGCTGCTGCTTCCTCCGCTGCTTCCGCATCCGGCAAGGGATCCTGCCAGAAGAACAGCCGCTGCCAGTGTCGCTGTTGCTTTCCATAATTTTCTCATAATGTTCTCCTCCTTTTGCTGCTGATGCTTGTTTGAAACACAGCTCCGGTCCCCGGAACCTCTGTTCCCAAACCTGCCGCACCGGAATGGTTCTATTTTGCTCCGGCCAGCAGCGGTTCGATTGCCAGACCCTCCCTCTGTCTCAAATACCGCGGGGAATATAAGAAGCAAGCCACTTTCCTGCCCTCAATATCATACGTTGCCGGGCGGGCCTGGCTGCATTCTTCCATAGCGTAGGGGCACCTCGTGTGGAACGGGCATCCTTTCGGCGGATGGATCGGACTTGGGATTTCGCCTTCCAGCAGGATTCGTTTTCTGCTTCTTGCGGTCTTCGGGTCCGGGATCGGCTCTGCGGAAAGCAGTGCCTTCGAATATGGGTGAAGCGGACGGCGGTAAACATCATTGGATTCTCCGATCTCTACCATGTGTCCCAGATACATGACACCGATCCGGTGGCTGATATGCTTTACCATGCCAAGATCGTGTGCGATAAAGAGATAGCTGATGACCTCTTTTTTCTGAATATCCTCCAAAAGGTTGATGACCTGTGCCTGGATGGAAACGTCGAGCGCCGAAATCGGTTCGTCACAGACGATAAAGTCTGGTTCAAGTGCCAGCGTTCTCGCAATTCCGATTCGCTGTCTCTGGCCGCCGGAAAATTCATGCGGATATCTCCGGATGTGGTCCGGTTTTAATCCAACCGTTTCCAGCAGCTCCTGCACGCGTTCTTTTCGCTTTTTTTCATCGTACATGTGATGAATCACCATCGGCTCCTCAATAATCTCACCGACGGTAAAACGGGGATTTAAGGATGCATACGGATCCTGGAAGATCATCTGCAGCTTCTGCCGGTAGGGAAGCATCTTTTTCCGGGAAAGCCTGGAGATATCTTCTCCCTCAAAAACGATTTCGCCCTTTGTCGGCTCATAGATCCGTAAAATCGTGCGGCCCAGTGTACTTTTTCCACAGCCGGATTCTCCGACCAGTCCGAAGGTTTCCCCTTTTTTTACCTCGAAGGAAATACCATCTACGGCGATGACCTTCTGTGCTCCCTTCATTCCTCTGTTCACATCAAAGTATTTACACAGGTTTTTTACTTCCAGTACATTTTCACTCATTGGCAGCTTACCTCCTCCCTGGAAACTGTGATTTTTGTTTCATCCATACATTCCAGCCAGCATCTGCAGCAGTGCGTCTCGCTGTAGGTTGTCACCGGAGAGGCCTGTACCTCACAGATCTTCATAGTGTAAGGACAGCGGCTCATAAATGCGCAGCCCTTCGGAAGCTTTAAGAGGTCCGGCGGTGTTCCCGGAATCGGAACGAGCGGTTCGTCGTTATCCTTTGCCGAATTGTTGATACTGTTCAGAAGACCTTTCGTGTACGGATGATGCGGTTCGTAGAAAATCTCATCGACGGTTCCCTCTTCTACGATCTGTCCGGCGTACATAATGGCAATCCGGTCGCACATAGAAGCGACAACGCCGAGGTCGTGGGTAATCATAATAACGGAGGTTCCTTTTTCCTTCGTCAGCTTTTTCAAAAGCTCCAGAATCTGTGCCTGTACGGTCACATCCAGTGCGGTTGTCGGCTCATCTGCGATAATCAGCTTCGGGTCACACGCCAGAGCCGTCGCAATGATGATTCTCTGCCTCATACCGCCGGAAAATTCGAACGGATACTGATCGAGCCGTTTTTCCGGACTTGGAATTCCAACCTGCCGCATCAGCTCAATGGCTTTCGCTTCCGCCTCTTTTTTGGAGCAATTCTGATGCTTTCGAATTCCCTCTGTCATCTGAATTCCGATTTTCAGGATCGGATTCAGAAATGTCATCGGATCCTGGAAAATCATGCCGATGCGGTTTCCGCGGATCTGCTGCATTTTCTTTTCATAAGCTCGTTTTTCTTTCCGGTCCTTTGTGTGCGGCGGAGAAATGTTTTCTCCGTCGAAAAGGATCTCTCCTTCTTCCACTCTGCCGTTCGATGCCAGAAGCCCCATCAGGGTCAGCATGCCGACACTTTTTCCGGAACCGGACTCGCCGACAATACCAAGCACCTCGCCCTTTTCCAGATGGTAGGAAACATCGCGGACTGCGCTGACGGTTCCCTGCTGCGTTTCAAATTTTGTTGTGAGATGGCTGATTTCGAGTAAACTCATACGCTTTACCCCCTGGTTTTCTTTGGATTAAAGGCATCGCCGATTCCCTCGCCGAGGAAGTTCAGGGAGAAAATGGTGATACAGATGCAGATGGTCGGCAAAAGCAGCTGTCCCGGGTGCATGGTGAGCACCTGTCGGGCATCCTGCGCCATGGAACCCCAGCTTGCCATCGGAGCGGAAATGCCGATTCCGATGAAGCTTAAGAAGGCTTCGGTGAAAATGGCGTTCGGAACAAGGAAAGTAATCTGTACGATGATCGGCCCGATGGCATTGATCAGCAGATGGCGGAACAGAATTCTCGCATCGCTTGCTCCGATGACGAGTGCTGCCATGGAAAATTCCTGCTCCTTTAAGGCGATCAGCTGGCCTCTTACCTGACGTGCCATGCCGATCCAGCCCGGAATGCAGATACCGATCAGAATGCTTCGTACATTCGATCCGAGAACCATCATGATCAGAATAACGTAGATCATAGATGGCATTGCGTAGATGATATCCACAATACGCATCACAAAGTTATCAAATTTTCCACCAATGTAGCCGCACAGTCCACCGATCACCACACCGAGTACGGTGTTGATGACGGCTGCTCCAAAACCAATCGCCAGGCTGATGCGGCCTCCGTAGCAGAGTCTTGTAAATACATCACGGCCGAATTTGTCGGTTCCGAAAATGTGCTGTGCCGAAAAGCCCGCGTACTGATTGGCTGCGTCCTGTGCATCGTATGCATAGGGGCTGATCATCGGTCCGAAAATGGAAACCACCGCCAGAAGGAGGATGACGACCAGTCCGAGAACTGCCATTGGATTTTTCTTAAATCTTCCCCATGCCGCTTTCCAGAAGCTTTTGCTCTCCACGGCAATAAACTCGCTGTTCTTTTTGGATGGATCAATCGGTGAAAACCAGTCCATAACAGTCACCTCCTAGTTTGTCAGTTTGATTCTCGGGTCAATGAGGGAACAAATGATATCCACCGCCAGGTTGGCAACGGTGATAATCACACCGATGAAAACACTGAAGCCAAGGACTACGGTATAATCACGGTTCGTGATCGCATTCGTAAATTCACGTCCGATTCCGGGAATGGAAAAAATAGATTCTACAACAAAGCTTCCTGTGATCAGAAATGCGATGGCCGGTCCGAAATAGGTGACAACCGGGATCAGTGCATTTTTAAGGACGTGACGCGCGGTGATGTACAGATTGCTAAGTCCCTTCGCTCTTGCCATCGTTACGTAATCCATCTGGATCGCCTCGGAATACGTACTCTTGGTCAGTCTGGCAATCGAAGCGATCTGTCCGAATGACTGTGCTGCCACCGGAAGAATGTAGTTGGCCGGAGAACCAAGACCGACGATCGGGAGTACCGGCCACCAGACACCGAAAACCATCATCAGCAGGATCGCTGTGACGAATCCCGGGATACTGACCCCCAGCGTCGCAATTCCAAGCAAGGTGTTTTTCACTGCCAGCCGCTTGCTCGTCGCCATCCAGATACCCATCAGAATACCGATGAAAGCGGATACCGCGATAGAGAGAAGTCCGATGCTTAGCGTGTACGGAAATCCTCTTGCGATCAGTGTATTAACAGAAACGTTCTTTTTATAGGAAATGCCGAGATCTCCGTGCATCAGATTTTCCATGTAAAGAATATACTGTTTCCACATGGGTTCATCCAGCCCGTAGGTCGATTCGAGCTGCTCAATGGCGCTCTGGGAAAGATTGTCTGCCTCGAACGGGCTGCCCGGCATAATCCGAATCAGGAAAAAGGTAATGGTGATCAGTGCCCAGATCGTCACCACTCCAATGAATAAACGTTTTATGATGTATCTTACCATGCAGCATTCCTCCCGTTCCGGCTTTTTTAACTCAGAAGAGGCAGCTGAACGATCTGTTCTGGCTGCCTCTTTGCACCTTTTTACTGTCTTTTGTTTTTATAATGCTTCCTCGCCGCGCTGGCCGGTACGAACCCGG